>JAAIGF010212934.1_pt1 | contig 25697 bp, 18 predicted proteins | sample 6487441 | NCBI WGS metagenome assembly JAAIGF01 (sample SAMN13974129, study PRJNA590717) | phyllosphere metagenome | biome: pepper field; feature: multiple bacterial spot infested pepper fields; material: pepper leaves; isolation source: leaves from pepper fields | host: Capsicum annuum ... | reverse complement strand
CGCCAACATCCGCATCAAGAACCTGATGTTCGGTGGCGAGGAAGGCGGCAACACGCTCTACTACCCGTCGGCCGGCGGCGAACCCGAGAAGCTGGCGATCTACGACGCGGCGATGAAGTACAAGGCCGATGGCGTGCCGCTGGTGGTGCTGGCCGGCAAGGAATACGGCACGGGTTCCTCGCGGGACTGGGCAGCCAAGGGCACGTTGCTGCTGGGAGTGAAGGCGGTGATCGCCGAGAGCTTCGAGCGCATCCACCGCTCCAACCTGGTCGGCATGGGCGTGCTGCCGCTGCAGTTCCGCAACGGCGAGAACGCCCAGTCGCTGGGGCTGGAGGGTTCGGAGGTGTTCGACATCACCGGCCTGCAGGATGGCGCCAGCAAGCGCGCGACGGTCACCGCGACCCGTGCCGATGGCAGCACCCGGTCCTTCGAGGTATCGGTGATGCTGCTGACGCCGAAGGAAGTGGAGTACTTCCGCCACGGTGGCCTGCTGCAGTACGTGCTTCGGCAGTTGGCGGCGCGCTGACGGCACAGGGGGGTCGAACGGGTGAAACCCCCTCGCAGCTGGAGGGTGGTTGCCGGGAGGGGCGGCGGGCGGGTGGAGTTGCGCGGGACCCGCCGTGAATACGTCCATGTAGGCTTGTGTTCGGCTCCTGCCTCACACAGTCCCGCGCAACCCCACCCACCCGCCGCCCTGACGGTTTCCAGTGGCCCCAGCCGCGCAAGAAAAAATGAAAAGCAGGCGGCGGGCATGGCCCGCCGCCTGCTTTTTCTGGCCCGGGCCTTTGCTTTTGCCCTGGCTTTCGCTTTGCTTTCCCCCCTCCACCGGGGACGGAGATCTTCGCGAGAGGGAGGGCGGTGGCAGTGGGCAGGACCGTTGGAGCCCATGGATGGGCGGAAACGAGCCTACATGGACGTACTTGCGGCGGGTCCTGCCCACTGCCACCGTCCTGCCTCATATCAGCAAAGAAATCGCCCCCGGAAAATGATCATTTCCTATTTTAGACAATTCATATAATTCGAACGAAACAGGAGTAAGCTGCCGGACAAGGCCACGCCCCAGGAGCATCGCCATGCTGCACACCCGCATCGCCTTCGAACCCATCACCGAGCTGACCCGCGCCACCGCGTCCACCGTGAAGGAACACTGGCGCAAGGTCATGCAGGACGTCCGCGACCAGCGCATGGTGGTGGTCACCAATCACAATGAACCGCAGGCGGTCATCATCTCCGCCGAGCAGTACCGCGCATTGCAGGCCCAGGTGGAAGCGCTGGAACACTCGCTGGACGAACTGCGTGGCCAATCGCCCGCGCTCGCCGAACTACGCAGGGGATTCGACGAACGCCTGGCCGTCCTGCAGCAGGCGCAGGCAGGCGACCGCGCCCGCGATCTGCTTCGCCACCCTGCCCGCCTGCACGGCAAGGTCAAGGCAGGCACCGGCTTCTGATGTCGCGTCCGTTCGTGTATGTGCTGGCCGGCGTCAATGGCGCTGGCAAAAGCTCCATCGGTGGGCATCTGCTGCGCCAGGCCGGCCTGGACTGGTTCAACCCGGACACCTTCGCCCGCGCGCTGCGTCGGCAGCTTGGCCTGTCGCAGGCAGAGGCCAACAGCCAGGCCTGGCAGGAAGGCCTGCAGCGCCTGCAGTCCGCGCTGGCAGAAGGCCGCAACCATGCGTTTGAAACCACTCTCGGCGGTCGCTCGATCGCTGCGTTGCTGCAGCAGGCCCATCGAACCCACGATGTGCTGGTCTGGTTCTGCGGGCTGTCCAGTCCCGAACAGCATGTCGCCCGCGTGCAGGCGCGCGTGCAGGCCGGTGGTCATCCCATCGATGAAGCCGACATCCGTCGGCGTTGGCCGTTGGCCCTGCAGAATCTGATCGAGCTGATGCCGGTTCTGGCGGGTCTTCAGGTCTACGACAACAGCGTGGAGGCGCAACCCGGCGATGCGGTGCCGGATCCGCTGCTGGTACTGCAGATCGAAGCCGGGACGCTGCAGTGGCCCACCGCCGATGACCTGCAGCAACTGCGCCGCACGCCGGCGTGGGCGATCCCGTTGATGGAAGCCGCGCTGCGCCGGCAGAGCCGGGCCCTGCCCGGCTGAAGCATTACCGTGCAGCGGGGCAGAGCCCCGCTCTACGAAATCCTGCCGGGCAGCGGCGCAGAGCCTCGCTCTGCCTACCGTCAGCGTCGGTGCGGGGCGTCCGGATCGGTGCGCAGGGCGCGCATCAATCCCACCATGTAAAGCGCCAGCGTGAACGAGAACGGCAATCCGCACAGCACCACTGCGGTCTGCATGGCACCGAAATTGCCCGCCAGCAGCAGGCCGATGCTGACCACCGTCACCACCGCCGCCCAGAACACCCGCAACCACACTGGCGCGTCCTGGCCATCCTCGACGCCGCCATCCACCCGCCGCGTGCACAGATTGGCGATCATCAACGCCCCGGAATCCACCGGCGTCAGGAACAGCACGAAGCCGATCACCACCGCCGCGCCGGCCACCCAGGGCGCCCACGGCAGGTAGTCGATCAGCTTGAACAAGGCCATCGCGGCATCGGCCTGGGCCACTTCGCCCAGCACGGCCTGGCCGTGGTTCAGCACCAGGTCGATCGCGGTATTGCCGAAGATGGACAGCCACGCCAGCGTGAAGCCCAGCGGGATCAGCAGTACGCCGAGGATGACCTCGCGGATGGTGCGCCCGCGCGAGATGCGGGCCACGAACAGGCCCACGAACGGCGCCCAGGCAATCCACCACGCCCAGTAGAACAGCGTCCAGCTGCCCAGCCACGTGCGTCCCTGCGGCTGGTTGAGGTACATGTCGAAACTTTTCCGCACGAACGCGCCCAGGTAATCGCCGGTGTTCTGTATCAGCCCATCCAGCAAGTGCAGCGTGGGCCCGGTAAACAACACGAAAAGCAGGAGCAAGCACAGCAACCGGACATTGAGGCTGGACAGCCAAGCGATGCCCTTCTCCACGCCCGCCACGACGCCGATGGTGGCAACGGCCATCATCGCCAGCACGATCAGCACCAGCACCTGCGGCGTATCCGCCAGGCCGAACAGCGACACCAGGCCGGACTGCACCACCAGTGCGCCGATGCCCAGGTTGGTCACCATCGCGATCATCGTGGCAAGAATCCCGAAACCATCCACCATGTCACCGATGCGCCCATGGATGCGTTCGCCGAAGACGGGATACAGCGCTGAGCGCAGCGCCAGCGGCAGGTCGCGGCGGTAGGCGAAGTAGCCCAGTGCCACGCCGACCAGCGCGTACAGCGCCCAGCCATGTACACCCCAATGCAGGAACGTGAGCACCATGGCGTCGCGGCTGGCCTGGCGGGTGCCGCCGGGCTGGTCCGGCGGCGACAGGAAATGGTCCAGCGGCTCATAGGCGCCGTAGTACAGCAGGGCGATGCCGATACCGGCCGAGAACAGCATCGAGACCCAGGAGAGGTAACCGAACGCCGGCGATTCCTCATCGTGGCCGAGGCGGATACGGCCGTGGCGCGAGAAGGCCAGCCACAGCACGAAGCACAGGCACACGATCACCAGCAGCATGTACCACCACCCGAAGGCCGCCGATACCTGCGCCTGGGCCAGCTGCAGCCAGCGCTCGCTGGCGTCGGGGTTGAGCACGGTAAGCAGGCCGAGGACGCCGATGGACAGCGCGGAGCTGGCGAAGACGACGCCGTTCAGCCGCAGCGGCGAGGGATGGGAAGAAGCTGGTGCGGACATGCGGTTGTCTCATCGATCCCAGGGAACGAACGGGCTGGCCGGATCGGTGGCCGCGCCCGCGGCGCTTCACGCGACGGCATCCTACGCGTTTATTGATTGAACGTTCAATCAATAAAAAGTATAGTAAATGCCACCTCCGCAGCACCCGCTGCCTTCCTGGAGCTCCCCATGCCGAAGAAAGGCGTGCAGCCCGTCCGCCGCGAACAGCTGATCCGGGCCACCTTCGAAACCATCGACGAGATCGGTCTGGCCGATGCCACCGTCGCCACCATCGCGCGCCGCGCCGGCCTGTCCACCGGCATCGTCGCTCACTACTTCGGCGACAAGGATGGCCTGCTCAACGCCGCCATGCGGCAGATCCTGCGCGAGCTGAAGGCCGCCGTGGCCGGCTTCCGCGCCCGCTGCGGCGCCGATGCGCGTGCCCAGCTGCGGGCCATCGTCGATGGCAATTTCGATGACAGCCAGACCAACGGCACCGCCATGCGGGTGTGGCTCACTTTCTGGGCGGCGAGCATGCATCAGCCCGAACTGGCCCGCCTGCAGCGCGCCAACGACCAGCGCCTGTTCTCGAACCTGTGCCATCAGTTCAGGCGCGAGCTGTCGCCTGCGCAGGCACGGCTGGCCGCCCGCGGCCTGGCGGCGATGATCGACGGCCTGTGGCTGCGCGGCAGCCTGGTCGGCGGCCGGTTCAATGCCGACACCGCGCGCAGCATCGCTTACGCCTACATCGACTCGCAGCTGCAGGAAGGCGCGCGCTGAGCGCCCTCGCCTGCTCCCCCTTCCCCTTCCCCTTCCCAGGAGTTTCCATGTCCACCCTGCCCCTGCAGCAGCTCTACATCCACGGTCGCCTGGTCGATGCCACCAGCGGCAACACCTTCCAGACCATCAATCCGGCCACCGGTGAGGTCATCGCCGAGGTGCAGTCCGCCAGCAGGGATGATGTGCAGCGCGCAGTGGAAAGCGCGGTGGCCGGCCAGAAGGTGTGGGCGGCGATGACCGCCATGGAGCGTTCGCGAGTCCTGCGTCGCGCGGTCGATATCCTGCGCGGGCGCAACGATGCGCTGGCCCGTCTGGAAACCCTGGACACCGGCAAGGCGCTCAGCGAGACCACCACGGTGGACATCGTCACCGGCGCCGACGTGCTCGAGTACTACGCCGGCCTGGCCACGGCCATCGAAGGCAACCAGGTTCCGCTGCGCGAATCCAGCTTCTTCTATACCCGTCGCGAGCCGCTGGGCGTGGTCGCCGGCATCGGCGCATGGAACTACCCGGTGCAGATCGCCCTGTGGAAATCGGCACCGGCGCTGGCCGCCGGCAACGCCATGGTGTTCAAACCCTCTGAAGTGACCCCGCTGACCGCCATCGAACTGGCGAAGATCTACACCGAAGCGGGCGTTCCGGACGGTGTCTTCAACGTCGTGCAGGGCCCCGGTCGCGACGTCGGCCAATGGCTCACCGAGCACCCGGTGATCGAGAAGATTTCCTTCACCGGCGGCGTGGAGACCGGCAAGAAGGTGATGGCCTCGGCCGCTTCTTCCTCGCTCAAGGAAGTGACCATGGAACTGGGCGGCAAATCGCCGCTGCTGATCTGTGACGATGCCGATCTGGCGCGTGCCGCGGACATCGCAGTGATGGCCAACTTCTTCAGCTCCGGACAGGTGTGCACCAATGGCACGCGTGTGTTCGTGCCGCGGCCCATGCTGGCCGCCTTCGAGGCTGCCGTGGTGGAGCGCGTCAAGCGCATCCGCATCGGCGATCCGCTGGACGAGGCGACCAACTTCGGTCCGCTGGCCAGCTTCGCGCACATGGAAAACGTGTTGCGCTACATCGAAAGCGGCAAGGCCGAGGGCGCACGCCTGCTGGTCGGCGGCGGTCGCGCCAGCGAAGGGCCGCTGGCGCGTGGCGCCTTCGTGCTGCCAACGGTGTTTTCCGATTGCCGAGACGACATGACCATCGTGCGCGAGGAAATCTTCGGGCCGGTGATGAGCATTCTGGCCTATGACGACGAGGACGAAGCCGTGCGCCGCGCCAACGACACCCACTTCGGCCTCGCCGCCGGCGTGGTCAGCAACGACATCGCCCGCGCACACCGCATCATCCATCGCCTGGAAGCCGGCATCTGCTGGATCAACACCTGGGGCGAATCGCCGGCGGAAATGCCCGTGGGCGGCTACAAGCAGTCTGGCGTGGGTCGCGAGAACGGCATCTCCACCCTGGCCCACTACACCCGCATCAAATCGGTGCAGGTGGAACTCGGCGAATACGCCAGCACGTTCTGAGCCAACGCCGCGCCCTCCACCGCTCCCGCAGGAAACCCCATGAATCACCCCAACGAATACGACTACATCATCATCGGCGCTGGCTCGGCCGGCAACGTGCTGGCCACCCGCCTTACCGAAGACGCTGACGTCAGCGTGCTGCTGCTGGAAGCCGGCGGCCCGGATTACCGCCTGGATTTCCGTACCCAGATGCCCGCCGCGCTGGCATTCCCGCTGCAGGGCAAGCGCTACAACTGGGCCTATAAGACCGACCCCGAGCCACATATGAACAACCGTCGCATGGATTGCGGGCGCGGCAAGGGGCTCGGCGGTTCCTCGCTGATCAACGGCATGTGCTACATCCGCGGCAATGCCATGGACTACGACAACTGGGCCAGCATGCCGGGCCTGGAGGACTGGACCTACGCCGACTGCCTGCCCTATTTCCGCAAGGCGGAAACCCGCGACATCGGCGCCAACGATTACCACGGTGGCGAGGGCCCGCTGCAGGTCACCACGCCGAAAGCCGGCAACAACGAACTTTTCGCGGCGATGATCGAGGCCGGTGTGCAGGCCGGCTACCCGCGCACGGATGATCTCAACGGCTACCAGCAGGAGGGCTTCGGCCCGATGGACCGCACGGTCACCCCGCGCGGGCGTCGTTCCAGCACCGCACGCGGCTATCTGGACCTGGCGCGGGCTCGCCCCAACCTGACCATCGTTACCCACGCGCTGACCGACCGCATCCTGTTCTCGGGCAGGCGCGCCATCGGCGTGTCGTGGCTGCACGGCGATCAGCCGCAGCAGGCGCATGCGCGCCGCGAAGTGCTGCTGTGCAGTGGTGCCATCGCCTCGCCGCAGGTGCTGCAGCGTTCCGGCATCGGCCCGGCGGATCTGCTGCGCGGGCTGGGCATCGATGTCGTCCACGACCTGCCGGGCGTGGGTGCCAACCTGCAGGACCACCTGGAAATGTACCTGCAGTACGAATGCAGGAAGCCGGTGTCGCTGGCGCCGGCACTGAAGCTGTACAACCAGCCGGCCATCGGCGCGGAATGGCTGTTCCTCGGCACCGGCATTGGTGCCAGCAACCAGTTCGAAGGCGGCGGCTTCATCCGCAGCAATGCGGAATTCGCCTGGCCGAACCTGCAGTACCACTTCCTGCCGGTGGCCATCAACTACAACGGCTCCAACCCGATCAAGGCGCACAGCTTCCAGATGCATGTCGGTTCGATGCGCTCGCCCAGCCGTGGCCGCGTGCAGCTGCGCTCCACCGACCCGCGCGAACATCCCAGCATCCTGTTCAACTACATGTCACACGAGCAGGACTGGCGCGAGTTCCGCGACGCCGTGCGCATCACCCGCGAAATCTTCGCCCAGCCTGCGCTGGCGCCCTACAGCGGGCGCGAGATTTCGCCTGGAAGCGAGCTGCGCACCGACGCGCAGATCGATGCGTTCGTGCGTGAACACGCCGAAACCGCGTATCACCCTTCGTGTTCGAACAAGATGGGCAGCGCGGCCGATCCGATGGCGGTGGTGGACCACCACGGCCGGGTACATGGCCTGGATGGGCTGCGGGTCATCGATGCCTCGATCATGCCGCAGGTGGTTACCGGCAATCTCAATGCGCCGACCATCATGATGGCCGAGAAGCTGGCCGACGTACTGCGCGGGCGTACCCCGCTGCCGCGCAGCACTGCGCCGTACTTCAAGGCCGACGGCGCGCCGCCACGGCGGGGGTGACGCGAACGGCTGAGCCCCTCTTGGTGGGCGCTGTCCGTGTATCCGTGGAGGGGCCGGGCGGTGGGGCTGGGTGGGGGACGGCAGAAGCTGCATCCATGCGTGCCTCGTTTCGCGCCATCCATGGCGCTCAACGCCCCCACCCACCCCCACCGCCCGGTCCTGTGACAGTGCGCGTCCACCACGGAAAAAGATAAAAAGAAAAGCAACAGCAACAGCAACAGCAACAGCAGCGGCCGAAGCTGTTGCTGTTGCTGTTGCTTTTTTGCTCTTTTTCTCTCTTCCGTGACGGCACACGGGGACTGTCGGGGGCTGGGCGGGTGGGGGCTGCGGGGGTGTTGAGCGCCAGGGACGGCGCGAAACAAGGCACGCATGGATGCAGTTCTTGCCGTCCCCCGCATCCCCCACCCGCCCAGCCAAACCAGCAGACTGCCAAAACGCGCGCCATCACGAGGGGCCCTGCCGTTCGCCGCGCCCCTCCGCAGCCCTCTTCGCGTTTCCCATTCGGAACGGTATGCTGCCACGGCTGGAACTGACGGATACTCTCCGTCACAGCACCCATCATCACAGTTTCCTGGAGGGGGAATATGAGCCTGGAACGTCCCTGGTTGCAGAGTTATCCGCAAGGCGTGCCCGCCGAGATCGACGTCAACGAGTTCCGCTCGGTCTCCGCCGTCTTCGACGCCTCCGTGGCCAAGTACCGGGATCGACCGGCCTATTCCAGCTTCGGCAAGGTCATCACCTATGGCCAGGCCGACGCCCTCGTCGAACAGTTCGCCGCCTACCTTCTGGGCGAACTCAAGCTCAAGAAGGGCGACCGCGTCGCCCTGATGATGCCTAACTGCCTGCAGTACCCGGTCGCGACGTTCGGCGTGCTGCGTGCCGGCCTCACCGTGGTCAACGTCAATCCGCTGTATACCGCGCGCGAGCTCAGGCACCAGCTGGTCGATGCCGGTGTCACGGTGCTGGTGGTGGTCGACAACTTCGGCGACACCGTACAGCAGGTCATCGCCGACACCCCGGTGAAGCATGTCATCACCACCGGGCTGGGCGACATGCTCGGCGCCAAGGGCGTGCTGGTGAACTTCGTCCTGAAGTACATCCGCAGGATGGTGCCCAACTACACCCTCAAGGGGGCCGTACGCTTCCGCCAGGCGCTGAAGCTGGGCGGCCGCCACCGGCTTCCGGAGGTGGAGATCGACCATGATGACATCGCCTTCCTGCAGTACACCGGCGGCACCACCGGCGTAGCCAAGGGCGCGATGCTCACCAACCGCAACCTGGTGGCCAACATGCAGCAGGCCTCGGCATGGATCGCTTCGTCGGGCATTCAACCCGGCAGCGAATGGATCATCACCGCGCTGCCGCTGTACCACATCTTCGCATTGACCGCGAACGGCCTGGTGTTCATGAAATTCGGTGGCTGCAATCACCTGATCACCAACCCGCGCGACATGAAGGGCTTCGTCAAGGAGCTCAAGTCCACCCGCTTCACTGCCATCACCGGCGTCAACACGCTGTTCAACGGCCTGCTCAACACGCCCGGTTTCGACGAAGTGGATTTCTCGTCGCTGAAGGTCACCCTGGGCGGCGGCATGGCCGTGCAGCGCTCGGTCGCCGAGCGCTGGAAGAAGACCACCGGCGTCACCCTGGTGGAGGCCTACGGCCTGACCGAAACCTCGCCCGCCGCGTGCATCAACCCGCTGGACCTGGCCGAGTACAATGGATCCATCGGCCTGCCCATTCCCTCCACCGACGCCTGTATCAAGGACGACGCCGGCAACATCCTGGAAACCGGGCAGGTCGGCGAGCTGTGCATCAAAGGCCCTCAGGTGATGAAGGGCTACTGGCAGCGTCCAGAGGATACTGCCGGCGCGCTGGATGCCGACGGCTGGCTGCACACCGGCGACATGGCGAAGATGGACGCGCAGGGCTTCTTCTACATCGTCGACCGCAAGAAGGACATGATCCTGGTGTCCGGCTTCAATGTGTATCCGAACGAAGTGGAGGATGTCATCGCGATGATGCCCGGCGTGCTGGAAGTGGCTGCCGTGGGCGTGCCGGACGAGAAGTCCGGTGAAATCGTCAAGGTGGTCATCGTCAAGAAGGACCCGGACCTCACCGCCGAACAGGTGAAGGAACATGCGCGCGCCAACCTGACCGGCTACAAGCATCCGAAGATCGTCGAATTCCGCAAGGAACTGCCGAAGACCAACGTCGGCAAGATCCTGCGCCGCGAACTGCGCGACGCACCGGCGGAGTAACCGACCGGAGAATCCCCAAGCAGGTGGCTGACCCCTCTGGTGGGTGACCCATGCTGGCAGGTGACCCCCTGGTGGGTGACGACCGTTGGTCGTCACGGCAGATCTCCACTGCAGATATTGACTGCAGTTCGGACACCAGGCTGGCAATGAGCGAAAAACGCAAAATCCCGGGGCGGAAACGACCCGGGCTTTTGCATTCGGAGCGCAGATGGCGGTGTAGCATCCCCGCCAGTGGACCCGTCCGGCCTGCCGACCACCGACTCCATCGCGGGCCAGCCAATGCCGAGGAACCTGCCATGAGCACCATCGAGAAGCTGCCTGTCGATCGCCCCTACACCACCATCCGCACCGAGGACAGCGTCAGCGGCGGCGCACACTGGCTGTACATGCACGCCGACGCCTGCACCGGCATCCGTCCATGCTGCCGCAAGGACATGCTGGATGAGATGTGGAGCTACATGAGCGCCATCACGCGTAGTCCGGCGACCCGCCATGACGGCCGACTGCGTCACTTCGTGCTGGCCTCCGATGCCAGCGCCTACAACCTGGGTGGCGACCTGGACCTGTTCACCCGGCTGATCCGCGAAGGCAACCGCGACCGCCTGCTGGCCTACGCGCAGCGCTGCGTGGAAGGCGTGCACCACCTGCATACAGGCTTCGGCGGCGATGTCCGCTCCATCGCACTGGTGCAGGGCGATGCGCTGGGAGGCGGCCTGGAGATGGCGCTGGCGTGCCATACCATCGTGGCCGAGGAAGGTGCCGGCATGGGCCTGCCGGAGGTGCTGTTCGGGCTGTTCCCGGGCATGGGTGCGTATTCCTTCCTGTGCCGTCGCGTCGCCCCGCAGCTGGCGGAAAAGATCATCCTCGATGGCCGCGTCTACAGTGCCGAGGAGATGCACGCCATGGGCGTGGTGGACGTGCTGGTGCCCAGGGGCGAAGGCCGCAACGCGGTGGAAGATCTGATCCGCCAGCACCAGCGTATCCCGCAGTCCTACCTGGCGATGAACGCCGCACGTAACCTGGCGCAGTCGGTGAGCTACGACGAACTGCTGGAAATCACCCGGGTATGGGTGGATTCGGCACTGGCGCTGGGTGACAGATCGCTGCGTACGATGGACCGTCTGATCAAGGCGCAGACCCGTCGCGCCAGTCTTGACGCCGCCTGATTGCAGCCCTCCCCTGTCGAGACATTCCATGGCGTTGGCCGAGAGTGGCCAACCCGCTGGAGCGGGGCTCTGCCCCGCTGCCAAGGCGACGCGGTAACGCTCCAGCCGGGCAGAGCCCGGCTCTACGCCAACCTCAGCGCTCGCTGTCCTGCTGGTTGCGGTGGCGCGCACGCGCGTCCAGCGCCAGCTGGCCTTCGTTGATGGCGCTGGACAGCACGGCAAGGCGTTCCCGCCATTCGGCCTTCAGCTGCCAATCGGACATGCGCATCAGTTCGCCGGCACGGTTGGCCGCACGCACCAGGCCAACGTTGCTGGCGACCCCCTTGATCGCATGCGCCTGTTCGCGCAATCCCACCCAGCTCATCGCATCGCCATCGGCCTGTGCCTTGCGCAGGCAGGTCTCGGCATCGCGCAGGCACTGACGCACGAACTCGCGCTCGAAGCCTTCGCCCATGCCCAGCGAGCCGAGCTCGTCCAGCACCGCCGGGTCCAGCACGCCATCGTTGCTGGTGGCAGCAGTGCGCACGATCGGCGCCGCCGGGCTGAGCTGGCGGTTGCAGGCGATCTCGGCCAGCGTATCCAACAGCCGCACCGCCACCACCGGCTTGGCCAGAAACGCATGCGCGCCGGCCTGGGTGCAGCGCTGGATCGCCTCGGGCGTGACATCCGCGCTCAGCACCAGCACCGGCGTGCGCGGCGCGCCGCCGGCCTGCATCACCCGCAGTTCCTTGAGCATGTCCAGCCCGCTCATGCCGGGCATGTGCAGGTCGACGATGGCCGCGTCGAACTCCTGTTCGGCCAGTGCATCCAGCACGGCCTCACCACCGTCCACGCACTGCACGCGGTGCCCGGCCTTCTGCAGCAGCCGCTGCAGCACCATGCGGTTGGCCGCGTGATCGTCGGCGACCAGGATCGCCATGCTGCGTACGCGCGCGCGATGGCGCAGGAACGGGTCGGCGAAGGCGATGACATTACCGGCGTCTTCCGCCTCTGCCGCAACGCCTGCAAGCGCCGGCACCGGTGGCCTGGCGACCTGCGGCAACGGCGGTGCGAATGGCACTTCGAACCAGAAGCAGCTGCCCTGCGGCGGGTTCTCTTCATGACCGATGCTGCCGCCCATGGCTTCCACCAGGCCCTTGGCGATGGTGGTGCCCAGCCCGGTCCCTTCATGCCTCCGCGCCATGCTGACATCGCCCTGCTCGAAGGCCATGAACAAGCGTGGGCGCATCGCCGGGGCCACCCCCATGCCGGTGTCGATGATCTCAAACCGCAGCCGTACCCCGCCATGCGCTGCGGTGGCGGTCACTGAAACCCGTATCTCCACACTGCCCTGGTCGGTGAACTTGACCGCGTTGCCCGCCAGGTTGAGCAGCACCTGCCGCAGGTGGCCGACATCACCGCGCAGCCGTGGTGGCACCGCACCGTCCAGCCGCACGCGGTAATCCAGCCGCTTGGCCCTGGCCTGCGGCAGCAGGATCAGCCCGATCGCCTGGATCACATCGGCCACCGCGAAATCCTCGGCGGCCACGCGCAGCTTGCCGGCCTCGATGGCGGAGATGTCCAGCACTTCCTCCACCAGCGCCAGCAGGCTGCGCGAGGACGCCTGGATGGTGCCCAGGCATTCGCGCTGTTCCTCGTCCAGGCGGGTGGTGGCCAGCACCTCGGTCATGCCCGCCAGGCCGTTGAGCGGGGTGCGGAACTCGTGGCTCATGTTGGCCAGGAAGCGGCTCTTGGCTTCGCTGGCGCGGCGCGCCTCGGCCATCGCCTCGGTGAGCTGGCGCAGCAGCGTGGAAAAATACAGCGGTACTGCGGCCAGCCCCAGCCACAGCCCGAACGCCAGGCGCCCGTTGTCCACCCAGTAGGGCGTGTACAGCGCCGTGCAGCCGAAGCTGATCATCGCCATCGCCACGGCCAGGTACAGGTAGTTGTTGCCGAAGCGCATGCCATTGCCGACCGTCACCCACATCACCACGATGTAGACCCACGACAGCGGCTCGCCCATCTGGATCATGCCGGCGGCGATCAAGCCGTAATCGGCCACCATGCCGAAGATGCGTCGCGCGTCGGAGCGGCCAGGCCGCCACAGCAGCCAGGCAAACGCCAGCAGCGACAGGCACAGTCCGCACAGCACGATGGCCAGCACATCGGCGTATTGCGCCGGCGGCAGGTCATGGCGCACGTCAGGCATCGCGACATAGGCCAGGATCAGCACGATCAGCGCGATTCGCACAAGCTGCTGGCCGTGCTCGGTATCCCGGCGGTTGGCCAGGCGCTGGCGCAGCGCAAGCAGCGCAGCGCGCAGGCTCACAGTCCCGGCCGTGCCGACGCGGTGGAATGCTCCGCGCAGATCTGTTCCAGCTGCGCACGGCCGCGCAGCAGCGCGTCCACCACGCGTGGATCGAACAACTTGCCACGCTGTGCGTACAGGTAGGCCAGCGTGGCATCCAGCGTCCAGGCTTCCTTGTAAGGACGCGGCGAAATCAGCGCATCGAACACATCGGCCACGGCGACGATGCGTGCTTCCAGCGGAATCGCATCGCCCACCAGTCCATCCGGATAGCCACTGCCGTCGTAGCGCTCATGATGGCGAAGCGCGATCAGGGCGCCCACCTGGATGAAGCGGTTCTGGCTGCCGCTGAGCAGTTCGTGGCCGATGCGCGGATGACGGCGCATCACTGCCAGCTCCTCCTCGGTGAGCTTGCCGGCCTTGAGCAGCACTGCATCGGGAATGGCGATCTTGCCCATGTCATGCAGCGGGGCGGCCATTTCGATCAGCTTGACGTCGTCTTCCGGCAGGCCCATCTGCTCAGCGATCAACGCTGCCACGCGCGACATGCGCTCCAGGTAGGCGCTGGTGCCGGCATCACGGAATTCGATCGCGCGCGCCAGCCGCGACAGTGTCTCCCGTTCGCGCTCTTCCACTTCATGCATGCTGGCCAGCAACCGCTGTTCCAGCGACAGCGCCCGCTGCTTCACGTTCTCGCTCTGCTGCCGCAGCTGCAGCAGGTTGTAGCAGCGCGCGCGCAGCTCGCGCGGCCGGATCGGCTTGACCAGGAAATCGATGACGCCCGCTTCCAGGGCCGCCTGACGGACCGGCTCGTCGCCGACCACGGTGATCAGGATCACCGGAATATCGCGATGCTTGGGCAATCGCCGGAACCGCCGGGCGAATTCCAGTCCATCCATTTCCGGCATGCGGTAATCCAGCAGCAGAAGGTCCACCGGCTGCGTCTCGCACCAGTTCAGTGCCGCCAGCGGGTCGCCGAAATCATGCACGCCCAGTTCCGGCGCGATGTCCTCGATGACATGGCGCAGCATGGTCCGGGCAGATGTCTGATCGTCAACAATGACAATGTTCAATGCTGCCTCTGCCTGCCTGTTCGACCACCCCGGAATTACGGGGGGCGAGGATAACCTGCCATCGTGGGCGCCCGCACCCTGCATCGGTCCGATTCCCGTCATTGCACATCCCGGATCATGACGGCCATCACATTATGTGTGGCATTAAGTAAGAGGCCGTGCCCTCCCCCAGAGCCAACGAGCCGCAGCGGCCAACAAGGCCTTGCCGACACGATACGCCACGCATACAGACAGTCAATCGTTGCGTGACTGATTCCCGTATGAATCAATTGATTGAAACTTTGCCACCGTCACCGTCCAGGGATGCCGGCATTCCTCGGCCAGCCGTCGCAACCCCGCCGGACGTCGCTGTCTACCAGGTGTGCCGGCCGCCCTGCAGGCGGCCCGTCGCGTTCAGCCCTGCGGGCGCATGTAGGGGAACAGCAACACGTCGCGGATCGAGCTGCTGCCGGTCAGAAGCATGACCAGACGGTCGATGCCGATACCCAGGCCGCCGGTCGGCGCCATGCCGTACTCAAGCGCGCGGATATAGTCGGCGTCGTAATGCATCGCCTCGTCATCGCCGCCTTCCTTGGCTTCCACCTGGGCCTGGAAACGCGCCGCCTGGTCTTCCGGATCGTTCAGCTCGGAGAAACCGTTGGCCAATTCCTTGCCGTTGACGAACAGTTCGAAACGATCCGTGTAACCCGGCTCGGCGTCGCTGGAACGAGCCAAAGGCGACACCTCCACCGGGTGATCGGTGATGAAGGTCGGCTGGATCAGGGTGTGCTCGACGGTCGCTTCGAAGATTTCCAGCAGCAGCTTGCCCCAACCGTAAGAGGGCTTGACCCGGATCTTCAGCCGCTCGCAATGGCGCAGCAGCGCCTCGCGGTCGGTGCAGTCGGCCACGGAGATTTCCGGGTTGTGGTGACGCACCGCTTCATCCATGCGCCAGCGGCGGAATGCCGGACCCAGGTCGATCCGGCAGCCATCCCACTCCACTTCGGTGGTGCCCAGCACCTGCTGCGCCACATCGCGGATCACGCCTTCGGTGAGATCCATCACTTCGTTGTACGTGGCATAGGCCTCGTACAGTTCCATCATCGTGAATTCCGGGTTGTGACGCGTGCTGACCCCTTCGTTGCGGAAGTTGCGGTTGATCTCGTACACCCGCTCCAGGCCACCGACCACCAGCCGCTTCAGGTACAGCTCCGGGGCCACGCGCAGGTACAGCTCCAGGTCCAGCGCGTTGTGGTGGGTGGTGAACGGCTTGGCCGTGGCGCCGCCGGGGATGTAATGCATCATCGGCGTTTCCACTTCCAGGAAATCGCGGGTGTCCAGCCACGCGCGCATGGCGCGGATGATCTTCGACCGCTTGATGAAGACCTCGCGCGATTCCGGGGTGACGATCAGGTCGACGTAACGCTGGCGGTAACGCTGCTCCACATCGCTCAGGCCGTGCCACTTGTCCGGCAGCGGGCGCAGCGATTTGGTCAGCAGGCGGATGCTGCTGGCCTTCACCGACAGCTCGCCGGTGCGTGTACGGGTCAGGCCACCCTCCACGGCGATGATGTCGCCCACGTCCCAGCTTTTGAAGGCGGTATAGGCATCGCCCAGCACATTGCCCTGCAGGAACAGCTGGATGCGCCCGGATTCATCCTGGATCTGCGCGAAGCTGGCCTTGCCCATCACCCGCTTGGCCATCAACCGGCCGGCCAGCTTCACGTGGCGGTTGGCGCCTTCCAGCGCCTCGGCCGTCCATTGCCCGGCGTCGGCGTACTCCTGCTGCAGCGCGCCGGTGAAATGCTCGCGGCGGAAGTCGTTCGGGTAGGCCACGCCCTGCTCGCGCAGGGCCGTCAGTTTCGCGCGGCGCTCGGCGATCAGGCTGTTTTCATCGACGGGGGGCTGCGGCGCGGCGTTCTGCTCGTTCATGGGCGTGGTCGGTCGTTGTCTTCGGGGGAGGGGGTGCCGGCCAGGGGCCGGCAGTGCCGGAATGCGCAGCGCACACCCGTGCGGGTACGGCTCAGGCGTCGATGCGTTTGGAACCGACTTCCAGGCCGGATTTCAGGCTGGCCTCGACGAACTCGTCCAGGTCGCCATCGAGCACCTTCTGCGTATCGGAACGTTCGATGCCCGTGCGCAGATCCTTGATGCGGCTCTGGTCCAGCACGTAGTTGCGGATCTGGCTGCCCCAGCCGATATCGGACTTGGTGGCTTCCACCGCGTCCTTTTCAGCATTGCGCTTCTGGATTTCCAGCTCGTACAGCTTGGCGGCCAGCATCTTCATCGCGTTGTCGCGGTTCTGGTGCTGACTGCGGCCGGTCTGGCAGGCCACCACGATGTTGGTCGGGACATGGGTGATGCGCACCGCCGATTCGGTCTTGTTGACGTGCTGGCCACCGGCACCGGAGGAGCGGTACACGTCGGTGCGCAGGTCAGCCGGATTGATGGTGATATCGATGTTGTCGTCGATTTCCGGCGATACGAACACCGAGGTGAAGCTGGTATGGCGACGGTTGTCCGAATCGAACGGCGACTTGCGCACCAGGCGGTGCACGCCGGTTTCGGTCTTCAGCCAGCCGTAGGCGTAATCGCCTTCCACCCGCAGGGTGGCCGACTTGATGCCCGCCACGTCGCCGCCGGACACTTCCATCAGTTCGGTCTTCCAGCCCCGCGATTCGCACCAGCGCAGGTACATGCGCAGGAGGATTTCCGCCCAGTCCTGGGCCTCGGTGCCGCCGGCACCGGCCTGGATGTCCACGAACGCCGCGGCGCTGTCCATCTCGCCGGAGAACATGCGCTGGAACTCCAGCTGTTCCACGTGCTTCTGGAACTTGTCCAGGTCGGCAACCACGGCCAGTGCGGTCTCCTCGTCCTGTTCCCCTTCGGCCAGTTCCAGCAGTTCGGTCGATTCGGTCAGGCCGTCGAGGATCGTGTCGATGCCGCCCACGGTCTTGTCCAGGAGCGAGCGTTCGCGTCCCAGATTCTGCGCGTATTCGGGGTTGTTCCAGACGTCGGGGCTTTCCAGCTCCCGCGTTACTTCTTCAAGACGTTCCTTGCGGGCGTCGTAGTCAAAGATACCCCCTGAGCGACAGCACGCGATCGGTCAGATCGGTGATGCGCTGGCGGACAGGATTCAGCTCGAGCATGTCGGCGGTTTCTTGGTCGAAAAGATGACCTGCAATGATAGCAAAACCGGCCCTGCCGATCCGATCGTCACGGTCGGGGCCGGTGACACCCCTGCTGGCTGACACCCCTTGGTGGCTGGCGACCGTTGGTGGGTGACGACCGTTGGTCGTCACAGCCTGATGCCCCCTCCCACAGCCCTGCGGGTCACACCGTTCGCCGGGTCAGGCCCCCTGCCCGCCCAGCGCCTGGCGCAGCACCGGCAGTTGCCGGCGGCTGCATGGCACCCGGGTGCCATCGGCCATGTGCAGCAGGGCTTCGCCCCCCTCCAGCGGCTCGATGGAGCGCAGGCAGCCGCGGTTCACCAGCCAGCTGCGGTGGCTGCGCAGGAACAGCGCAGGGTCCAGCCGCTGCTCCAGCGCGGTCATGGTGATGCGCAGCGGATAGTCATGGCCGCGTACGCGCAGGTTCACGTAATTGCTGGCCGCCTGGGCATGTTCGATGTCGGTGGTGGCCACGAGGAACTCCCTGCCCAGGGTGCGCACCAGGAAATGCGCCGGCCGCTCCACCGGCTCCACCGGCACCCCTTCATCGGGTGCGGCCAGCAGCGCGGCCTCGCCCTGCCTGCGCCGCCCGAACCACGCCAGCGCATGCACCGCGCACACCAGCATGGCGTAGGTCTGCAGGTCCTTGAAGAGTTCATACAGCCATTGCGTTGGCCACGGTCCGTAGCGGTAACTGCCGCCGGCTACGGCATGCAGCACCTGCCGCAGCAGCACCATGCCGGACACGTGCAGCAGCCACCAGGCCACCGCCGCCAGCAGGTAGGCCGGCAGCAGGCGTCGCCAGGTATCGGCATGCAGCGGCCATCGCCGCGCCAGCCGGATCAGCATCGCCAGCAGCAGCAGCGAAACGGTCGCGCTCGTGAATTCATCGACAGCGGTGTCGAACCAGGCGAACGCCTCTCCATCGCGCGCGGCGCGCATGCAGCGCACCAGCACGTTGGCAAGCGCCGAGCCCAGGAACAGCAGCAGCCAGAACATCGTGGCATGGCCCGCGCCCTGCTTCCCTGTCGATGCCGTCGCCGCCGGCAGTCCTTGTGTCATCGCCATGTCGGGCATTATGCCGGCGCCACGGCATCGCGCCCGTCCCATTGGTCCCATCCCACGCGCCATTCGTCCCCGCGCGGCCGCTGCGCGACCCCTGTGGCTGTCGTCAAGCGCCCTGCCCGGGCAGGCTCGCCGTTCCTTCCGCTGCACTGCCCAGCCCATGCCACGACGCCACGATCTGGACGCCCTGCGGGTGTTCGCCCTGCTGCTGCTCATCCCTTACCACACCGGCATGGCCTACGTGGCCGAGTGGGACTTCCACCTGAAAAGCAGCTACCTGTTCGAATGGCTGCAATGGCCGATGATCGCGCTGAACCGCTGGCGCATGCCGCTGCTGTTCACCATTTCCGGCATCGCACTGGCCCTGTCGCTGCCCAACCGCGGCCGCGTGGCCTTCGCGCTGCGGCGCTGCGGCCGGCTGTTGCTGCCGCTGGCATTCGGCATCGTCGCGGTGGTCAGCCTGCAGGCGTACTGCGAAGCGGTCGAAACCGGTGACATCCCCCCCGGCCTGGGCGCATTCCTGCTGCGCTACTGGCAGTTGCGGCCGTGGCCGGGGGCGCACTTCAACGGCGCCGATTACGGATTCACCTGGAACCATCTCTGGTACCTGGCCTATCTGATTCCCTATTCCCTGCTGCTGGTCGCGCTGGCCAGCCTGGCGCGTCCGCTGCGGGGCCTGCTGCCGGCCTGGACTCCATCGAACCGCACCATTGCCGCGCTTGGCCTGCTGCTGCCGGTCGCCTGGATGACCTGGAACCTGCTCTACCTGCTGCCCCAACATCCCCCCACCCATGCGCTGTTCAACGACGTATCCGTACATGCCGAATCGCTGCCGTTGTTCGCGCTGGGCTTCATCGCCGCGCGCTGGCAACGAGGCTGGGAGCTGCTGCTGCGCTGGCGCTGGCAAACGCTGGCGCTGGCACTGGCCGGCGTCAGCGTGGAACTGGGCATCCGCGCGCTGGGCAGGATGCCCACCCTGCATGGCGTCGACCCCTGGCTGCTGTCGTTGCCGTGGGCGCAGGCCGAACGCGTCGGACGCGCACTCTATACCTGGACAGCACTGCTGACCATCCTGGGTTGGGCGCGGGTCTGGCTGGACCGTCCGTTCCGCTGGCTGCCGCATGCACGCGAGGCGGTGTTCAGCGTGTACATCCTGCACCAGACCGTACTGATCCTGCTGCTGTACCGGCTGCGCCCGCTGCAGCTCGGACCGGTGGCCGAACCGCTGCTGGTACTGGCCGGAACCTTCGCCGGCAGCCTGCTGCTGCACGAACTGCTGATCCGGCGCAGCGCCGTGCTGCGTCCCCTGTTCGGCCTGCCCGCGAACAGGCTATTGTCACCGCCAGGAATGAGGGTGAGCACCCAGGGAGGGCGGTGAATGTTCCAGACCGATCTGCATGTGGCCCTGCAGGGGTTTTTCGATGCCGGCTGGATCCTGCCGCTGATGACGGCCATCAGCGCGCTGGGCTACGCCACCGCCTACATGGTGTTGATCGCCGTGTGTGCCTTCGGCCTGCGGCTGCGGGCCGGCCTGATGATTCTGCTGGCGGTGCTGCTGATGTCGGGGGTGTCGTCGACCGTCAAACAGGCCACCGACCTTCCGCGTCCCAGCGATATCGATGCCCGGGTGCTGGACAAGGGCCGCAGCGGGCATGCACTGCTCGACGATGGCCGCGGGGCCGGGTTCTGGTCGCTGCCGTCCCACGAAGGGATCACCCGATTCCGCGCCCAGCAAGGCAGCCGCGATCCAGGCTTCCTCAGCGGCCACGTCGGCGCGGCCAGCGCGGCATGCATGGCGCTGCTGCTCGGTTTCAGCGTGCGCAGCGTGGCGTGGCGTCTGGCGCTGGTGGTCGGTTGGCCGCTGCTGATGGCGCTGTCGCGCATGTACCTCGGCCGCCATTTCCTTGCCGATGTCCTGGCCGGATGGCTGGTGGGACTGGCCGTGGCGGTGCTGGCCTGCTGGCTGTTTCCCCGCGTTACGGCGGCGGCGGGCAACCGTTGGCGGCTGCCGGTGATCGGCGTGCTGGCACTGGCATGGGCCGGTGTGGCCAGCCTGTCGGGATGGATCGAGGTGGACACCGGCGGGCAACTGGCCGGCCTGTTCATCGTGCTGGTGGTACTGCAATGCCGTGGCTGGCCTGACGACCCGCGCCGGACCTGGCAGCGGTTCGCACGTCCGTTGACATTCATCGCCATCAGCCTGGCGATGGGACCGCTACTGCACGCACTGGCCAGTGCCCTGCCCCTCCCGGACACGCGGCTGGTAGGTGTGGCCTGGAATGCGCTCGGCATCACCCTGATGATGCTGCTCACGCTGGCAGTGTTCGCACGTCCGGGTATCCGCCCGTCGGCGAACACCGGGCGGGGACGTTTGCCACGATGAACGCACGCGCCCGGTGACCCTGTGACATGACGGCCCGGCAGGGGCGCGGCGGTGCCGGATCGTCAGGCAGCAGATGGCGCGCGTATGCCCTGCTGCGTGCCAATGGGCATGGCGCTCACGCCGGCTGACAGTGCTCCACGATCAGCTGGATCGCGCTGCCGCCCCGGTAGTCGTCGCAGGCCAACCTGTAGGCCAGATGCACGTGGCGCGGCGGTGCATTGCCGCTCCATCCACCGAAATGGATGGCATTGAGCACACCGTCCATGCCGGCACGGCGCAGCTCCAGCTTCAGGTGACGCTCCTTCAGCACGCGCCAGTTGGCCACCTCGAAATGCCCATCGAACAGCGGTTCGGGGAAGCCCTGTCCCCAGGGGCCGGCCAGGCGCAACGCCTCGGCGTGGCGATGATCCAGTTCCTCCACGGCCAGTTCGCCATCGCTGAGCATCTGCTGCTGCAGCATCGCCGGGTCCACCATCTGCCGCACGGCATCGGCGAAGGCCGCCTCGAAGGCCGCAACGTGGTTGCGCTGCAGGCTCAGGCCGGCGGCCATGGCATGCCCGCCGAAGCGGTCGATCATTCCCGGGTGCAGGGCATCCACGCGCGCCATCGCGTCACGGATGTGCAGGCCGGCGATGGAGCGGGCCGATCCACGCAGCATCGTGCTGCCGGGCTCCGCAGGCGCGAACGCAACCACCGGTCGGTGCAGGCGATCCTTCATTTTCGAGGCCACCAGCCCGATCACGCCCGGATGCCACTCGGCGTCGAACAGCACCGACGTCAGCGGGCGCCGGCCCTGGGTGTCGAGCACCACGCGAGCGACCGCCTTCTCCGCATCATCGGTCATTGCCTGCTGTACGGCACGCCGTTCGGCGTTGATCTGCTCCAGCGTCTGCGCGATGGCATGCGCCTGCTGCGGCTCCTCGCTGAGCAGCAGCGCGATGCCCAGCGCCATGTCTTCCAGGCGGCCGGCCGCGTTCAGGCGCGGGCCCAGCGCGTAGCCGATATCGGTCGCGGTCAACCGCCGCGCGTCGCGGCCACTGGCTTCGATGAGGGCGTTGAGACCAACGCAGCCCTGGCCGGCGCGCAGGCGCCGCAGCCCGGCGCTGACCAGCGCCCGGTTGTTCGCGTCCAGCACCACCAGATCGGCCACGGTACCTACCGCCACCAGGTCCAGCAAGGTGGAAAGGTCCGGGCCGTTGCCGGCGCCGAACGCGCCGGTCGCGCGCAGATGACGACGCAGCGCCAGCAGCACGTAGAAGATCACCCCCACACCGGCCAGCGATTTGCTGGGAAATGCATCGCCCTGCAGGTTCGGGTCGACGATGACATCGGCCGGTGGCAACGTCGGCCCGGGCAGATGATGGTCGGTGACCAGCACCTGCCAGCCGCGCGCCTTGGCCGCGGCCACGCCAGCGTGGCAGGCGATGCCATGGTCCACGGTAACCAGCAGGTGTGGCGACAGCGCGGCCAGTTCGTCCACCAGCGAAGGAGACAGGCCGTAGCCGTGCACCATCCGGTTGGGTACCGCATGCACCACATCATGCGCGCCGAGCATGCGCAGCCCGCGTACACCCACCGCGCAGGCGGTGGCGCCGTCGCAGTCGAAATCGCCCACCACCAGAATGCGTCGGCGCTGGCTGATGGCATCGGCCAGCAGTTGCACCGCACCGTCCATGCCGTTCATCAGCTCCGGCGGCAGCAGGCTGGCCAGCTTCGGCAGCGCCAGTTCGGGGCTGGTGGCGCCGCGGCTGGTGTACAGGCGGGCCAGCAGGGGCAAGGTGCCATCGGGCCACGGTGCGGTGGTCACCGGATCACGGCGGCGGATGAGCGGGGTTTCGGGAAAGGACGACGCAGTTGCGGCGGCAAGGGACATCGGCGGCGCCGGATTGCGAATGACACCGTGATGATACCCTGCGCACGCGGCTTCCTGGTGGGTGACGACCGTTGGTCGTCACCAGGTCTCCAGCCAGAAGCGTGACGACCAGCGGTCGTCACCCACCGGCAGCAAATCTGGGACGCAGCGGGGCAGAGCCCCGCTCTACGCTCCGTGCAGCTGCAGCGGCTTCTTCCAGAAACGCCAGCGCTGGGCACGGTCGATGCGTACCTGCAGGCCATCCTCGAAATCCAGCAGCAGCGCCTGCAGTTCGCCGCGCGCCAGTGCAGCCAGCAGCGGCCGGATGGCGTCCTCGGCCAATTGCCGCAGCGACCGCAGCTGGCGCAGATCGACCAGCGCATCCACGGCCTGCTCGCCGCCGTCCTGCACCCCTGCCGCCTGCGCAAGCGCGCGCAGCAGCGCATCACGGCTGCGCACCTGCGCATGCGATGTCGTCACCCCTGCAGGCAGTCTGCCCGCCCCCCAGAACCACAGCGAATTGATCGGCTGCGCGCCCTGCGCGGCGCGGCGCTGGTTCCATGCATGCGTATGCAGGACCACCTGGGCATCGGTCAGCAGTGCGCGCCAGCGACGCCCCTCCTGTCCCCCGGGCAGATGCGCGAACAGGTCATCGCCCAGCACGTCGTCCGGGTCGGCGAATGCCGCAAGGGTCATGCCATCGGGCACGCGCAGGTACCAGCGTGAAGGTGCCGGCGCATCGAGTACCAGACCGGCATCGGCGAACAGCGGCTGCAGTGCCGGCAGCAGCGCCTGCGCATCTTCGGCGGTGGGGCGCAGCGTGTCGCCGTGGCCCATCATGCGGGCACCGTGCATGTCCGGCACCATGCACGCCGGATCGGCGCGCAGCCAGGCATGGCCGTTGGCATCTCCCGCGTCCAGCTGCCGCGTCAACGCCGCCACCGGCCATGCCGTGGCATCGTCGCCAGCAGCGGCCATCTCCACGGCGAAGTGCCGACGCAGCTGCGCCGGCCCACCCGGTTCCAGCGCATGGTGGCTGGCGCGACCGAAGGCGCGCGCCACATCATCCGGCCAGGCCGCCGCGGCGAAGCGGTTGCGCGCGGGCAGCAGCAGCGTGGCCGAGGACACCGGTCAGCCTGCGTAGCTGACGCTGATGATCTCGTACTCGCGCTGGCCGGCCGGGGCATCGATGGTGATGCTGTCACCTTCCAGCTTGCCGATCATCGCGCGGGCAACCGGCGAGGAAATGGCGATCAGGCCGAGTTTGATGTCCGCTTCCAGGTCACCAACGATCTGGTACGTCTTCTCTTCGTCGGTATCCACGTCGGCCAGCTGCACGGTGGCGCCGAACACCACCTTGGAGCCGGCGTTGAGCTTGCTCACGTCGATGATCTCCGCGTGCGACAGCTCGCCTTCCAGCTGCTTGATGCGACCTTCGATGAAGCCCTGTTCCTCGCGCGCGGCGTGGTACTCGGCGTTTTCCTTCAGGTCGCCATGTTCGCGCGCTTCGGCGATGGCCGCGATGACCTTCGGGCGCTTGACGCTCTTCAGGTGTTCCAGCTCGTCGCGCAGCTTCTGCGCGCCTTTCAGCGTGATGGGAGCTCTCATGCGTTCAGTTCCTTGTGCAGTTCCTGCAGCGACCAGACCGGGCCGGTACCGCGGAATTCCAGCGAATGCACCAGCGCCTTCGCGCCGGCAATGGTGGTCGAGTAGGTGACGCGGTGCTGCAGCGCTTCGCGACGGATCGAGAACGAATCGGTGATCGCCGCGCGGCCTTCAGTGGTGTTGACGATGTAGACGATCTCGCCGTTCTTGATGGAATCGACGATGTGCGGACGCCCTTCCACGACCTTGTTGACGATCTCGCAGTCCATGCCGTGCTGCTGCAGCCACGCGGCGGTGCCGCGGGTGGCGACCAGCGAGTAGCCGCGCTCCAGCAGCGCCCTGGCCACCGGCAGCACGCGCTGCTTGTCCGGATCGCGCACGGAGACGAACGCCTTGCCGACCGGCGGCGCCTTGATGCCGCCGGCTTCCTGGGCACGTGCGAACGCCGCGCTGAAGCTGCGGCCCACGCCCATCACCTCGCCGGTGGAGCGCATCTCCGGCCCGAGGATCGGATCGACGCCCTGGAACTTGGCGAACGGGAAGATGGCTTCCTTCACCGAATAGTAATCCGGCACGATCTCTTCGGTCGCGCCCTGCTCGGCCAGGGTCCTGCCGGCCATGCAGCGGGCGGCGATCTTGGCCAGCGCCATGCCGGTGGCCTTGGACACGAACGGTACGGTGCGCGAAGCGCGCGGGTTCACTTCCAGCAGGTAGACGGTGTCATCGCCCTCTTCGTTGGTCTGGATCGCGAACTGGGTGTTCATCAGACCGACCACGTTGAGGGCCTTGGCCAGCTCCACCACCTGGCGGCGCAGCTCGGCCTGGGTCGCGGCCGACAGCGAATACGGCGGCAGCGAGCAGGACGAGTCACCCGAGTGCACGCCGGCTTCTTCGATATGTTCCATCACGCCGCCGATCAGGACGTTGCCTTCCTTGTCGGCGATGATGTCCACGTCGCATTCGACGGCATTGTCCAGGAAGCGGTCCAGCAGCACCGGCGAATCGTTGGAGACCTTCACCGCATCGCGCACGTAGCGGGCCAGGTCGGATTCGCCGTAGACGATTTCCATCGCGCGGCCGCCCAGCACGTAGCTCGGGCGCACCACCAGCGGGTAGCCGATCT
>JAAIGF010051399.1_pt1 | contig 25706 bp, 26 predicted proteins | sample 6487441 | NCBI WGS metagenome assembly JAAIGF01 (sample SAMN13974129, study PRJNA590717) | phyllosphere metagenome | biome: pepper field; feature: multiple bacterial spot infested pepper fields; material: pepper leaves; isolation source: leaves from pepper fields | host: Capsicum annuum ... | reverse complement strand
GTGCGCAGGCCGCCAGATCCGCCGGGTTGCTGCCGCCCAGTTGCAGCGCCACGGGGTGCTCGCTCTGGTCGTAATGCAGAAAACGCGCGGTATCGCCATGCAGCAGCGCCCCGGTGGTGACCATCTCCGTATACAGCAGCGAGTGCTGCGACAGCTGACGCAGGAAGTACCTGCAGTGGTGGTCTGTCCAATCCATCATCGGTGCAACAGAGAATTTTCGAGAGAGCACAGGGCCCGTGCTTTCTGGCTTTGACGTCTCTATCATGGGTTCTCCGGGATGTGTGTCGCCAACGCATTTTCGGGTGTTTACGGGGCTTTTTTAGGCTCTGGTGGTACGGCGTACCACTTGATATCTTCCTTGTACCACCGGGAAAAGGAGGTGCCACCTTGGCAACGATCAGAGGGCGCAAGCGTGCTGACGGCACGATGAGCTACACCGCTCAGATACGAATCAAAAAGAATGGCGCGCAAGTTTACACGGAGAGCCAAACATTCGCCCGCAAGAAGGCCGCTGAAGCTTGGGCAAAACGGCGCGAAACGGAGCTCAGCGAGCCAGGTGCACTGGTGCGAGCTAAAACGCCGAAGGCGCAGCTCAAGGATGTGATAGCGCAGTACCTCGCGGAGGTTGGCAAGGCACAGCCGCTTGGGATTACGAAAGAACAGACCCTGGAGCGTATCGCTAACTCGTATCTCGGCCAGATGGCCCCTGTCGAGTTAACTAGCCAGGTGCTAGTGGACTTCGCCTTGTGGCGTATGAGCAAGGAAGGGGGGGCAGTGAAGCCTCAAACCGTTGGCAATGATCTGGCCCACCTTGGCGCAGTGCTCACCGTTGCGCGGCCAGCATGGGGTCATGATGTGAACCCAGCGGCAATGGTTGATGCGCGGCAAGTTCTCAAGAAGTTGGGGTACAAGCTGGTCAGCCGCGAGCGTGACAGGCGTGTTACTCCTGATGAATTAGGGCTATTGCTCACACTCTTTAGCGAGGTGATTAAGGTACGACCCCTCTCGGTGCACATGCCGAAGATCGTGCTATTCGCGTTTTACTCAACCCGCCGGCAGGAAGAGATCATTAGGATCCGTTGGGACGACCTTGATGAAAAGCGTCAGGCTGTTCTTGTCCGGGATATGAAGAACCCTGGCAACAAGTGGGGGAACGACACCTGGTGCCATCTGCCCGATGAAGCCTGGGCGATCATCCAGAGTATGCCCCGAGTTTATGAGGAAATATTCCCCTGGACGGTTGACGCCATACAAGGGGCGTGGGCGAGGGCGTATAAGCGCTCAGGTATCAAAGATCTGCGATTTCATGACTTACGGCATGCTGGGGTTAGCCGGCTTTTCGAGATGGATTGGGATATTCCTCGCGTCGCTAGCGTTTCTGGGCATCGGGATTGGAATTCGCTCAGGCGGTACACCCACCTACATGGGCGTGGTGATTTGTTCGCTAACTGGGATTGGCTGCCGAAGGTACTGGCAATGCCGGTGACCTTCGGGGCCACTGTCGCGAAGAACAAGCGCCAGTCAGGCACATAGCTGATTGCATTCCTTGATCGCAGCCGCGCGCTGTTCGTCGAGGTAGGCCGCCAAATCTTGCAGATGAATGCCCTTGGCGCTTTTTTGGCTACTTTCCATCCGAGTGATTGGGATTTTGATCTGCCCGGCCAACGCCTTGCGCTGAAACATGTCTGGGGTGAGGTGGGTAAAGTAGTCACGGCACACTTGGCCCAGTGGGATTATGACCTGCCCGTTGTACTGGGCCATTAGCAGAAATAGGGTATTCATCTGCCTTTCACCTTGCTGCGCTGCTTGCGTGTGCGACCGTGGATGGTCGGTAGCCAGCTTGTGAAAGCTTTGACGGCATAGATCTCGTCGGGCCTAGTTTGCCAGAGGACCCGCCTGCTTTCGGCCAGCATGCCTCCGTCCAGGTTAGGGATCGAACAGGATTGATATTCTGGACCAACCAGACCGGTTTCCCAGTAGCGTCGATGAGCCACCGAGTTGGGCGTCGCGGTTTGATTGTTGTACTCGCTTATAGGATGACTGCAGGTTCTGTTGAATTTTGAGCGACACCTACCGAGATAGGTGACGTGCGAAAAGACTCGTAGGTTTTGGTGTCGACAGCTGATCCAGCCTGCAGCTGTTTGTTCTGACAATGCGGGCATGAATATCGCCTCCTTGTTGGCCCTGATCCGTATGGGAGATGCTGTCTGCTGACCGCTGGGCGAACAACGTGCTGGAGGGGGCTGCGGAGGGCTCGGCACAGGAGCAGGTTCAGATTGAGCTGAAGGGGTGGCTAGGCTATGAGATGAGAGGGATATCAGCTTTTGGGAGCTAGCGCCTATTACAAGGCTGGCCGGCTGCCTCCATGGCTGAGTGGGTATCCTTAACCTAATGATATCGATGCATGCAGTCCGTAGAAATTCGGTAATCCTGGCGGGTCGGTAGCAGTCTTTCGGGGAGGGCTACTAGCTAAGAAGCCGGTACAAAGCTTCAAGGCGGAGAAGTCGGCACCCTGAGACCAAAGGGGCCGACGGTATTATCGAGCTACATACTTCAAAGCTAAGCAATTGCAGCAAAACGTTCGATCGGAGGCTGCCCGCGGTGTCTGGCTTGCCAGATGTCGTAATCGGCTTGTACGCCCAGCCAGGTGCGGGCATTGCCAATGCCGGCCAGTTCCAGCCGAACTGCGAGGTCAGGGCTGATCGGCGCATGGCCGTGCAGGACCCTTGAAAGTGATTCCCGAGCAAAACCGAGCCGACGGGCAAGTTCGGCAATGCTGATATCTAACGCTGGTAGCACGTCCTCAAGCAGGGCTTCCCCAGGATGTGGCGGGTTGAACATGGTCACGGATAACCCTCCTGTTCAGTGGTAATCAAGGTAGTCAACGAGTTCAATGTCGCTACCCTCAAATCGGAAGATCACTCGCCAGTTGCCGTTGACCGTGAGCGACCAGAACTCCTCCATATCCCCCTTGAGCGGATGAAGCCGCCAACCAGGGATGTCAAGGTCGGCGGGCTCACTAGCTCTGTCCATGAAACTCAGCATTCGGGCAAGTCGTTTTGCGTGATCTGCGCGGATGCCTTTGGTTGAGCCGGATTCGAAGAAGATTCGCAGGCCTTTGTGCTTGAAGCTGATGATCATTTCTCTAGAGTGTGATGTATTGGGTCACGGTTTTCAACCGTCGATGATTTACCTGCCGTTTAGCTCACGGCAGCCGGAATTGAGCTCAGATTGCGCCATCAACCGACGTCGACTGGTTTTGCCATAGCCCTCTTGAAAGCGCGATCTCGTGACATGAAGGCCTCGAGCATGTGGGGGATGAGAGTCAACGCATCTACCTCTTCGCCATAAGCCTGGGAATGCAACGACGCATACTTCTCGAGGTCGGCTTTCAAGCTGGCTGGGCAGGTAAAGGTCAGTTTCAGGTTTTCCGTTTTCGGCAGCGGACCGAGACGTAACTTGACTGTAGTCATTGCTGGCTCCTTGGCTGAGAGAGGATGGATTGGTAAGGGGGCAGGACCAGATCGCGGTTCACGATCACGCGAACTGGCAGACCTGGACGCTGGGTCAGCGTCGGCTGAATGTCGAGATTGCGGCGAGTGACTTCCTGGCCAACCTGGTTCACCGTGTCATGGAGGCTGTCACGCCCCGCGATAATGACGCGGTCGCCGTCGGTGCGGTTGGCCGGTGCCGCCAGCTCGGCACCGATGCCCAGCAGGCTGGTCATGGCCGCGCCGGCGACGATCCGATCCCAATGCCAGTCGACGCCATCCTCGAGACCGGCATAGCCGGCGGCGTCGGTACCGACCAGGTTGTCGAGCTGGAAGGACGAGGTGTCCGGCAAGATCACCCGCTGCCACACCACCTGCACGCGGCTCTGCCCGTAGTTCACCTGGCTGTTGTAGCGACCTAGCAGGCGGGCGCCTTGGGGGATAAGCACGTGATCACCGGTGGCACTGTCGTAGACCGGCTCGGTCACCGTGGCGATCACGTCGCCGGGTAGATCCGACTTGATGCCGGTGACCAGTGCCGCCGCGATGACGGTGCCGGCCATCACCTGGTAGGGCGGTTCAGGCATCTGCAGCAATCCGGAATTACGGATTTGTGCATTTACGGATTTGCTGAGAAACGCCTCGTTCCGCTCCTGCTGCGTTGGTGTTCCTGCGGCGGCTACTGCGCCTGACGAAGCCATACCCAGAGCCGGGGAATCGAGTTGAGCGCCACCACCAGATGCGATATTCGATTTCCGCGCGCTGCTGGTCTGGAAAAACACCGAGGACTGCGCTGCTTCCTCAGCTTCCTTGAGCAGGGCCAGGCGCTCTGTTTCGGCGGCATCTGGCCCATGTCCATAACCTTGCGCCTGCTGCTCTGCCCTGAGGATTGGCCCGCCCAGATCGCCAGGCAGCGACGGCCCCAGTTGCGGTACCTCGGGCGCAGGTGGAGGCGGCAGCTGCGAGTAGTCTGCCGGCAACTGCTCCAGCCCCTCGGAGCGTGCCACGCGGTCGACGTTGTATAGCTCATTCGGCTCGGCGCCCTGGCGGCGCTGCTGAGGCTGCAGCGACCACAGCATGGCTCCGAGTACCGCAGCCGACAGGCCACCGACCACCACCGCCAGCATGCGTGGATTGAGGCGGGTGACTGGGCGAGGCTTGGCGCGCAGCTCCAGCGACTCCGGCGCCTCCTTGGGCGGTAGCGAGGTTGCTGCGGCTTGGTTTTCGTTCTTGGCCGTCATGCTCATGGCCTCCGTGCCACGCCGTCGGTGCGCTCGATCCGCACCACGTCACCCTTGTCGGCGCCCAGGCGCAGTTCGGCCGCGCCGAACAGGCGGTCGACGATGTAGTAGGGAGAGCGGAAACGATAGTTGACCAACTGCCCGTCACCTTCGGGGCCGATCACGAACAGCGGCGGCAGCTCGCCTTGGGCGATACCGGCGGGGAACTGGATATACACCTTGCGGCCGTCATCGAAGGCACGTAGCGGCTTCCAGGGTGGATTGTTGCCGCTGATTGCATAGTGAAAGCGCAGCTGCTCCAGCGTCAGGCCCGCGTCCACCGGCGCCGCGGCCCGGGCGGTGCTGGCGCGGTACTGCAGGGCGAGCATGCGATCCTTCGGATAGTCCCACGACACCGACGCCATCCAGGCCTGCTCGGTGGAACTCAGCTCGATCAGATAGGTGCGACGCGTGGTGGTGATCACTAGATTGGTCTTGAGATCGACGCGCGTCGGTTTGATCAGCACGCTTGTGCGCAACTCGTCGCCGCTACCACTGGTGGTGTCGCCGACGATCCAGCGCACGGTGTCACCGGCGGCCACAGTTACCAGCTCCTCGCCCGGCTGTAGGTTGATTGCTGTCACTCGCCCCGGACTGGCATAGACCTGATACAGCGCGCCATCGGAGTAAGGCCAGACCTGGATGGCGTTGATATAGCCCTCGCGGCTCGGCGCGACTCGAGCGTCGCGATTGGCGCGCGAGACCCGCACGCGCTCATCGGCCGGTTCCTTGGCAGGTTGGCTGCGCTGAGTTTCCGGCAATGGCTTGAGCTGGGCGGGCAGAGCCAGAGGCTTGGGTACTTCCACCACTTCGATGGGCTTGGGCGGCTCCGGCAGGCGCTGCGCTTCTACCGGTTCGTCCAGCGCAATCATTGGCGGTTCCTGGCTGGCGCAGCCGGCCAGCACGCTCAGCAGCAGAGGGCAGATTGAGAGGTTCAGGGAGGTTTTCATGGGTTCTTGGCTCCTTCCGTAGTGTCCAGCTCACGGCTCCAGGACAGGCCGTTGACGTAGATACCGAGTGGGTTGCGGCGCAGCTTTTCCTCGGAGCGTGGAGGCTGCAGCACCAGCGAGATCACCGCGGTCCAGCGCTCCAGGCCGGCGGCCGCACCATTCACGAAACGGCGTTCGATCCAGCGCACCTGGAACGAACTGTCGCTGGCACGCACCACGCTGGTGACTTCCACCGATACCGACTCCTTGCCGACCCGGGTGAAGGGATCATTGGCGCGGGCATAGTCGTTGAGGGTGGCTGCGCCGCGGTCGGTTGTGGAGTGATAGGCCTCCAGCCAGTTCTGCCGTACCACCACCGGATCGATCGATAGCGAGCGCACCTGCTCGATAAAGCGCGCCAGGTGATGCGCGATCTGCGCATCCTGAGGTTGGTAAGGGCTGGCGGCTTCGCCGACGGCGCGCACCTGCCCGAGGTTGTCGACCTCCACCACGTAGGGCGTCACCGTGGACTGCGCCGAACGCCAGACCAGCCCGCCTGCCATCAGCAGCGCCAGGCCCAGACAACCGAAGGCCATCAGCCGCCAGTTACGCGCCTGCGCCAGGCTGCTGCCCATGCGCAGATCCCAGGCTTGTGCTGCGGCCTGGTAGGGCGTGATGGGTTGTGGGGTGTCGCTGTAGCGCACCCGTGGACGCCTGAATCGCATCCTCGTCCTCCTTTACGAGTTCGATGGGTCGCGGATCTGCGGCCCAGGTGATGAACCACCGCCATCGCCACCACGCAGGGTGTGGGCGACCGTGCTGGTGGCCTGTGAGAGTTGTTGCCTGCGCTGCAGGCGCCTGGCCCAGTCGGGCTGTTTGGCTGGGGCGGTTGCAGGATCGGAAGCTGCTGGGGCGCCATTTGTTGCAGCGCTGGAAGAAGCTCCTGCCAGAGAGCGAGCGCCGCCAATTGCCAAGCGTGCTGCACCGGGTGCCATACGTGCGCCGGCCAATACCGCGCCCCCGACACCTGCGGCGACTGCAGCAGCACCAGCAGCCATGCCCACCGCGCCGAGTGCAGTGCCGGCTGCTGTACCAGCACCCAGTTGCGGTGCGCCGGAGACCAACCCGGTGGCAATGCCCGGCCCGAAGATGCCCAGGCCCAGCAGGGCCAGCGAGGCGAGCATGACCACCAGCGCATGGTCGATGGAGGGCTCGTCCGGCATAGCCTGGAACTCGGCGAACAGCCCGCTGCCAATGCCGACGATTACCGCCAGCACCAGCACCTTGATGCCGGACGCGACCACGTTGCCCAGCACCTTCTCGGCGAGAAAGGCGGTCTTGTTCCACAGCGCGAAGGGCACCAGCACGAAGCCGGCGAGGGTGGTCAGCTTGAATTCGACCAAGGTCACGAACAGCTGAATGGCCAGGAAGAAAAAACTAACGATCACCACCAGCCAGGCCAGAAACAGCACCAGAATGCTGTGCAGGTTGCTGAAAACTTCGGGAAATCCACTGAGGCTGCTGATCTGCTCAAGCAGCGGCCCTCCGGCATCAACGCCAATCGCGGCCAACCGTCCTGGCTGCAGAAATTCCGCATGACTCAACCCGGAACCTGAGGCCAGCAGACCCAACCCGGCGAAGGAGTTGAAGACGATCTTCGCCAGGGCATTGAAGTTGCCGATGATGAACGCGAAGGCACCGACATAGAGGATCTTGCGGATCAGCTTGACGCTGACGTCCTCGCCACCCGTGGCCCAGAACAGCCCGGCCAGGGTCATATCGATCACCACCAGGGTCATGGTGAGAAAGGCCACCTCACCGCCCAGCAGGCCGAAGCCGGTGTCGATGTACAGCCCGAACACCTCGAGGAAACGGTCGATCACGCTGACGTCGTTCATTGCACGTCCTCGTCGAAGCTTGGTGCAATCGCGGGCAAGTCGGTAAGCCGCAGAAACTCGCCGGGCCGAGCACAGCCGGAGTAGAAGCGCTCAGTCGCATCGTCTTGCCGAGCCATGACCCCGTTGTCGTACTGTCCGCAGGCGACCAGCACCAGCAGCGGCAGCAATATCAGGAATCTCATGAGGGCACCTCTCTACCGATAGAACTGCACTGGGTAGGGGGTGTAGGGTGTGCCGCTGCCCATAAAGCGTCGCCGCCGTTCGCGCGCCTCTTCGGCTGCTGCAGACTGACGGGCAAGCTCCAAGGCGACGGCGCGGTTCTGGGTGATCTGCAGTTGCTGCGCCTGGATCGACTGCTTGGCCTGCAGGGCCAGCAGTTGGTTGGTGGCCTGGGCAGCCTGCAAGGCGCCACCCGCCGACTGGCTCTGCTGCACCAGAGTGGCCAAGGCGCTCTCATCCTCGGCCAGGTTCTGCGTCACCTGGGCCTGTACACGCAGCGCCGTATGCAGCCCGTCGAGGCCCTTCTGCCAGCGTTCGCGTGCTTCTTTTGCCAGGCGCTGGCTGCTTACGTCGGCGGTGTACTCGTTCGGGTAAAGGCGGCTGAACTCCTGATCCAGGCGTTGCACTTCGTAGGCCAGCCCCCGAGCCTCTGCGAGCAGCCGCTCGGTGTTGGCCAGGCTTGCGCGCAACTGGCTGATCACGTTGTAGTCCAGGCGCTGCAGATGACGGGCCTGGTTCAGCAGCATCTGGGTTTCGTTCTGCAGTTGGCGAACTTGGTTGTTCGCCATCTCCAGGGTACGCAGCGCAGTCAGGGTGTTTTGCACTAGGTTGGTTGGATCAATTACGGTGAAGGCGTTGGCCGGCTTCAAGGCCAGCAGACCCAGTACCAGCAGCGTTGCGCTGTGGAAACGGTGTATAGGGGATCTCATGGCAGGCACTCCTTGCGTGACGAGGTATAAGCGGTGAGCAGGTCGGCGGCCCATTCCAGGCCGCGGTGACGCAACCAGGCAGGGGCGAAACCGGTGGTGCCGTAAGCCTTCAGAATGCGGTCGATCTCGCGCTGCTCGGCCGGGCTGGCCGAGGCGGCGAAGGCCAGCGCTACCGACCCCAGGTCGAGGTCGAACAGGCGGTTGCCCAGGCGTGACTGGTAGTAGTAATCACGCTTGGGCGTGGCCTGGACGATGATCTCGATCTGCCGGTCGTTGAGGCCGAATCCTTGGTAGATGTCTCGGATCTGCGGCTCGCCCGCCTGCGGATTGGGTAGGAAGATGCGGCTGGCGCAGCTCTCGATAATTGCCGCAGCGATGCTGGAGTCCTTGATGTCGGCCAGCGACTGGGTGGCGAAGATGACGCTGACGTTCTTCTTGCGCAGGGTCTTGAGCCACTGGCGGATGCGTGCGGCGAACAGCGGATCGTCGAGAAACAGCCAAGCCTCGTCGAGGATCAGCAGTGTCGGCGCGCCGTCGAAACGTTCCTCGAAGCGAGCGAACAGGTAGCTCAGCACTGCCGCCACCGCCGCCTTGCTGTGCATCAGCTCCTCCATCTCGAAGCACTGCACATCGGCGCTGCCCAGACGATCCTGATCGGCATCCAGCAATGCGCCATGGGCACCGCCCAGTACGTAGGGTTGCAGCGCCTGGCGCAGGGCGGTGTCCTGCAGCAGCACGGAAAAACCGGTCAATGTGCGCTGCGCTTCGGGCGCGCCGGCCAAGCTGTCGAGTGCCGTCCACAGCGCAGCCTTCTGCTCGGGGCCGACGGCCACGCCTTCCTGCAGCAAGCGCGCCTCCAGCCATTCGGCGGCCCAGGCTCGGTAGCCGGGTTGGTCGATGCGCGCCAGGGGCTGGAAGGCCAGGTCGCCATCGCCGCCTAGGTCGTAGTGCTCGCCACCGAGTCCCAGCACCGTTGCGCGCAGCGAGCGCCCCATATCGAACAGAAACAGGCGCGAGCCCGGGTAGCGGCGGAACTGCAGGGCCAGGGTTGCCAGCAAAACCGATTTGCCCATGCCCGTGGGGCCAGCCACCAAGGTGTGTCCGACATCGCCAACGTGGGTGACCAGGCGAAATGGTGTTGCTCCATCGGTGCGGGTGATCACCAATGGAGGTGCATCCAGATATTCGTTGCGTGCCGGCCCAGCCCAGACTGCCGAGACCGGCATCAAGTGCGCCAGGTTGAGTGTGGAGATCAGGGGCTGGCGGACATTGGCGTAGGCGTTGCCGGGGATCGACGATAGCCACGCCTCCACCGCGTTGAGACTCTCGGCGATGGTGACGAAGCCGCGGCCCTGGATTACCCGCTCGACCCGGCGCAGCTTCTCGTCGGCGATCTGGGCGTCGGCATCGCTCACCGTCACGGTGGCCGTCACATAGCCGAAGGCGACCTGGTCGGCGCCGAGTTCCTGTAGTGCCTCGTCGGCGTCGCCGGCCTTGTTCGCGGCGTCGCTGTCGAGCAGTGGGCTTTCCTGCTGGAAGATCGCTTCGCGCAGTAGTGCCAGGACGCCCTTGCGCTTGGCGAACCACTGCCTGCGCAGGCGCACCAGTTCCTTCTCGGCCTCGTCCTTTTCCAGGCAGATAAAGCGGGTCGACCAGCGATAGGCGAAGCCCAGACGGTTGAGGTCGTCCAGCACGCCTGGCCAGGTCGAGGTGGGGAAGCCACGTACCGACAGCGTGCGCAGATGCTGCTCACCGAGACGCGGCGCTAGGCCCGTGGTCAGGGGGCTGTCGGCCAGCAGGGCATCGAGGTGGAAGGGCACCTCGGGTACAGCCAACCGCTGGCGATGGGTCGAAACCGTGGCATGCAAGTAAGTCAGCGTCTGGCTGTCATCGAGCCAGGCGAGCTCCGGCATCACCCCGTCCAGCAGATCGAAGAAACGATCCGTTTCGGCGACAAAGGCAGTCAGCCTTTCGCGCCAGTCGACGCCGCGTTGCGGCCGGTGCTCATAGAGCAGGCCGGCGGCGCGCGAGCGCGATTCTTCCGGCGGCAGGTAGACCAGCGTCAGGTGATAGCTGCTCTCGAAGTTGCTGCCCTGGGCCTCGCAGGCGGCGCGGCGCTCCTCGTCCACCAGCCAGGACAGTGGTTCGGGAAAGTCGCTGTTGGGGTAATCCGCCGCCGCCAGGCGCTCGGCCTCTACAAAAAGCGCCCAGCCCGAGCCGAGGCGACGCAGGGCGTTGTTCAGGCGCGCCGAGGTGGCCACCAGCTCGCCCTGGGTGGCGCTGTCTAGGTCCGGCCCGCGAAAGCGCAGGCTGCGCTGGAACGAACCGTCCTTGTTCAACACCACTCCTGGCGCGACGAGGCCGGCCCAGGGTAGCCAGTCGGCGAGTTGGGCGGGGCGGCGCTGGTATTCGGTGAGGTTCAGCATGGCGGCCTCCTCACACATCCAGCAGCGACGGCTGCTTGATGTGCCGGGCAAACACCTGCAGAAACTGCGGGTCCAGGCGGGCACCCCACACCGCCAGCGAGTGGCCTACCAACCAGAGCGCCAAGCCCGGCAACCAGAGTTGCAGGCCTAGTCCGACGACAGCTGCCAGAGTGCCGTTGAGGATCGCCACGTTGCGCGGCGCGCCACCGAGCAGAATCGTCTCGGCCAGCGAGCGGTGCAGCGGCACCTCGAAACCGGGGATGAGTTCGCGTTCATCGTTCATGCGATCACCGCCCCGCCAGCAAAGCTGAAGAAGCTGAGGAAGAACGACGACGCGGCGAAGGCAATCGACAGGCCAAACACGATCTGGATCAGCTTGCGAAAGCCGCCGCTGGTGTCGCCGAAGGCCAGCGTCAGGCCAGTGGTAATGATGATGATCACTGCGATGATGCGAGCCACCGGACCCTGCACCGAGTCAAGGATCGATTGCAGCGGTCCTTCCCAGGGCATGCCGGAGCCGGCGGCGAGCACGGGCAGGGAGGCGCCCAGGCATAGGGCGCCGAGCATCAAGGCACCGACGAGGCGACTACGATTAGCAACGTGTGGATGGCAGGCAGTCATGGCTGTTTTCCTGAGGTAGCGAAGGAATAAATGCTGGGGCGATGGACGTGAGTTGATAGCCGCGCTCGTCATAGCCGGTGACGCTGGCGATCTGCTGGACATAGCGTGTGCGGCCACGTCCGGCGAGAAACACCACCAGGTTGACCGCCTCGGCGATCAGCGCCCGCGGCGCGGTCAGGGAGACTTCCAGAATCAGTTGCTCCAGGCGCAGCAGTGCGCCCTGTGCAGAGCCGGCATGAATAGTGGCGATACCGCCGGGGTGGCCGGTGCCCCAGGCCTTGACCAGATCCAGCGCCTCGCCGCCGCGCACCTCGCCGACCACCACCCGGTCGGGGCGCAGGCGCAGCGTGCTGCGCACCAGATCAGCCATGGAGACCACGCCGGGCTTGGTGCGCAGAGCGACGTGATCATGGGCCGGACACTGCAACTCGACCGTATCCTCCAGCACCAGCACGCGATCACCACTACCGGCTACTTCGGCCAGCAATGCATTGGCCAGGGTGGTCTTGCCGCTGCTGGTGCCGCCGGCCACCAGGATGTTCTGCCGGTCACGCACTGCCACGCACAGGTGCTTTGCCTGCTCGGCGCTCAGGATGCCGTCGGCCACGTACTGCTGCAGCGGGATGACGCCAGCGGCGCGTTTGCGCAGAGCGAAGGTCGGCCCGGCCACCACTGGCGGCAGTAGACCCTCGAAGCGCTCGCCAGTCTCTGGCAGTTCGGCGCTCAACAGAGGCTTGTTACGGTGTACCTCCTGGCCAACATGCGCTGCCACCAGGCGGATGATCCGTTCACCATCTGCAGCCGCTAGCGTGCCCAGTTGGGCGCGGCCAGCGGACAGGCGATCCAGCCAAAGTACGCCATCGGGGTTGAGCATCACCTCGACCACGTCCGGTTCGTCCAGCGCAGCAGCGATCAGTGGCCCCATTGCCGTGCGCAGCATGCGCGTGCGCCGATCCAGAGAAGCTGCCGCTGCACTCAGTACTGGGGAAGAGGCGACAGTCATGGACGCTCTCCCGAGACCTGAGCCTTTGCCTGAACCTCCTCGTGCACCTCTCTGACCAGGCTGCGCCCGCGCTGCAGGTGACGCCCCAGTTGCTCGACAAATTGGCTGAAGCGCAGCTTGCCCTGCGCGCGCGCCGCCTCTTGGTGCGCTTCGGGAACCGGCGTGCTGACCGTGAGGTAGTAGCGCACATACAGCGCCACAGTCTCGATCAGGATGTGCTGGTCGCGCTCCAGGCGCTCGAACTGACGTGACAGGCGATCCAGGCGTTTGGCCATGGCCACCTCGCGCTGCTCTCCGGACTCGGGCGACAGCCAGGAGGCCAGCGCCGCGGCGATGATTGAGGACTTCGATACGCCCTTGGTGATCGCCAGTTCGTTCAGACGCTTGGCGTGCTCGGGTTGGATAAACAGGTTGAGGCGGGCTCGGCTCATAGGGCTATTCCATCGTCAGGGTCGAGGTTGGCCAGCCGCGCCACGCGCTGCAGGCGTGAATCTGGCTGGGTGGGGAAGGGCGTGGGAATGTCATCCTCGTCGAGCAGCAGTAGGTCGCTGGTCAAATCGTCGTGATCCGGCAACTGGGCGAGCTCCGCCAGCTCGGGCTGACGGCGCGGGCCGCCGTCCTCGACGCTCTCGACATCGGCCAGTCCAGCCGGCGCAGCGCCGGCGGCCGAAGGCAATGCCAGACCGCTCCAGTCGTCTGGGCGTGGCGCTGGTACGTCTGCGTAGCGGCCCGACTGCAAGCGTGGTGCCGGCAGCACCCGGCTCTGGAAGTTGGCGTCGGTGAAGTAGCGCAGCTTCTTCGCGCGGATCGGCGCGAGTCCCGAAAGCATCACCACGGCCTCGTCGCTGGGCAGTTGCATCACCTCGCCTGGAGTCAGCAGCGGGCGTGCGGTTTCCTGGCGAGACACCATCAGGTGGCCCAGCCAGGGCGCCAGACGGTGGCCGGCATAGTTGCGCTGCGCGCGCAGTTCGGTGGCAGTGCCCAGGGTCTCGGAGATGCGTTTAGCGGTGCGCTCGTCGTTGGTGGCGAAGGTCACCCGCACGTGGCAGTTGTCGAGGATCGAGTGGTTCTGGCCGTAGGCCTTGTCGATCTGGTTCAGCGACTGCGAGATGAGGAAGGCGCGCAGCCCATAACCGGCCATGAAGGCCAGGGCCGTCTCGAAGAAATCCAGCCGTCCCAGCGCCGGAAACTCATCGAGCATCAGCAGCAGCTTGTGCCGACGCTCGATACCGTCAGAGCCGTCGAGCGACTCGGTCAGGCGCCGGCCGACCTGATTGAGGATCAGGCGAATCAGCGGCTTGGTGCGGCTGATATCCGAGGGCGGCACCACCAGATACAACGACACCGGATGCTCGGCCGAGATCAGATCGGCGATGCGCCAGTCGCAGCGCGAGGTGACTTCGGCCACCGTCGGATCGCGATACAGGCCGAGGAACGACATCGCCGTGGACAGTACGCCCGAGCGCTCGTTGTCGCTCTTGTTCAGCACTTCCCGCGCGGCCGAGGCCACCACTGGATGCGGTGCATCGCCCAGGTGCGGCGTGGTCATCATCCGCTGCAGGGTCAGCTCGAAGGTGCAGGCCGGATCGGAAAGGAAGTTGGCAACACCGCGCAGGGTCTTGTCCTGGCCGGCGTAGAGTACGTGCAGGATGGCGCCGACCAGCAGCGCATGGCTGGTCTTCTCCCAATGATTACGCCGCTCCAGCGCGCCTTCTGGGTCGACCAGGATATCGGCGATGTTCTGCACATCGCGTACCTCATGGGCGCCGCGACGTACTTCCAGCAGCGGGTTGTAGGCGGCCGAGGCCAGGTCGGTGGGGTTGAACAGCAGGCAATGGGAGAAACGTGAACGCCAGCCTGCGGTCAGGCTCCAGTTCTCGCCCTTGATGTCGTGGATCACCGCCGAAGCGGGCCAGGAGAGCAGGGTAGGTACCACCAGGCCGACGCCCTTACCTGAGCGAGTCGGCGCGAAGGTCAGCACATGCTCAGGGCCTTCGTGGCGTAGGTACTGATCGTCGAACTGGCCTAGGAACACACCCGCGGGCTGGGTCAGGCCAGCCTTGCGAACCTCATCCGCATCGGCCCAGCGCGCCGAGCCGTAGGTGGTGACTCGACGCGCCTGGCGGGCCCGCCAGATCGCCATGCCGATGGCCACCACCAATGCCAGCAGGCTGCTGCAAGCGGCGATGCTGCCGCCGACGTTGAAGACCTCAGGGGCGTAGGCATCGAAGACGAACCACCACTCGAACAGACGCCAGGGGTGATAGATCGGCGTGTTCAGCAGTTCGAACCAGGGGGCTCCCAAGCGTGCCTGGTAGCCAAGCGCGGCAGCGGTCCATTGAGTTGCGCTCCACACCCCGGAGAGGGTGATGCTCAACACCACTAGAACTTGGCCGTACAGCACCGTTGTCGCTTGCATCCCTGAACCTAGCTCCTTGCCTATACGCGCGGCACGCATGCGTGCTGCGGGCAAGAGATTCGGAGATGGCTAGGGGAGGGTCAAAGACCGTTTCGATGAGGACTAAGAAGGCCAACTCAATACAGAAGACTGGGGCGGCTGGCAGGTGAGCTCAGCTAACTGTGGTGCGCATGAGTACTTGGCAGCGAGTCAAAGTTGCCGGTTACATCATCTTGTTGAAAGCACCGTTGCGCTCCATTTCCTGCTGGTATCTTGAAGCGGCAACTATATGATTTTATTCGCTCTCCAATCTGGTGTCTTTGAGAAGACTGGGGGCGAGAGTACTGAGTAATGCTAGAGCGTACTGATGTTTCTGAATTCATCTGTTATCAATTCTGCGAATGCATCCCTTGCTCGATGCAAGACAATATTTTTATTCCAGATGAAGTAATTCTGTATCGGAGCTAGGTCCTCGAAAGTATAGCCTCTTATATTGCCGATCTTCTTGTATTGCTCGAATACTCCAGTTGGAACCAGAGAAACGCCAGCACCAGCGCTCACGCAGCCAAGAATAGTTCCATAGCTCGCTATGCTGGTTATAGGCGTTGATACCTGTGCGGTCTTAAGCCAGCTTTCAAGTGCGTGGCGATAAGGGCAACCTTCAGGCCACATAAAGATATTTAGGTTGTTGATGTCATGCGCCGAGGTGATTTTGCCTATAGATTCTGATGCGATCAGTACCAGTGGCTCTTTGTATATTTCCAGTTGAGCAACGTCAGGATGGTCGCTTTTTACGGCGATTATTGCGCCGTCTAACTTGTGCCCGATGATCTCTGCTACCAATTGCGACCAAGTGCCGGTGCTAAATTGCATTTGTACGATCGGGTAGTGCCCATGGTAACGAGATAGTAGGACCGGTAGGCGGCCAGTCGCTGCTGATTCGATAGCTCCTATTTTCAGCACCCCGGCCGGGGTAGCCTCAGGGTGAAGCGCTCTTTTTGCTTCTTGGCAAGTATCAAGGATCTTATTCACGTATCCGAGAAGTAACTCACCTGAAGGACTTATAATCAGACCCCGACCTTTGCGTACAAAAAGATCAACACCAAGCTCTTGCTCCAACAATTTTATTCTGTTGGTGATGTTGGAGGGTACGCAGTGCAGTACCTTGGACGCTTTAACGATGCTTCCTTGTTCTACGGTAACTTTAAACATCTTAAGTTGCGACAGTTCCATTGCTGCACCGATCATTCAGTTAAAGTGAATAGGTGCATGATTATAAGTTACTTGATAGAGGCGTACAAGTGACCTAGCTTCGTGCTTGCCTCAGCTTCACATAGTAACGAATCCACTCACATACTTTAAGGAAAGAGGTGAAGCAATGAATTCTGTTGTTGTGAAAAGTGATGTTGTCATGCCCCGCCATCAAGTGTCCATGCAGCAGTTTGGTGAGGCGTTTATTGAAGCCCTTCCCAGGCACTTTGGAGCACTGAAGATACCTGGTCGAGTTCTTTCTGGTGATCAGCGTAAAGCTGCAGTTCCTGCTCATGTCGATCAGGTGTCAGATATCCAGTTGGCGATGTATGAAGTGCTATGTCATGAGATAACCGAAGAGTCGCAGAATTGGGCGGAAAAAAGCTTCAATGCTTTTTTAGAGAAAGAGTTGGTCGATGAGGGGGTTCTGAAATTCTTCAATGGCTGGAACGAAACTCATAAGACCACGAGCTTGGTATCAGCAAAAATAATCATGCGGCTGGTTGCTGATGCAGGCGCAATCCCTACGCATAGGCAATCGCTGTACAATAACGTGATGGCACATATGCATGAAGTTGCTAAGGATGATTTTGGCCTCGGGCATGAAGGGCACGATGGCATGTATGGATACATGACTTCCGCTTTCAGCGCTTCGCGTTGGGTCGAAAGCCAATATGTCGTAACCGGATGTAATGAGTTTTCAGATTTTCTTTACAGAGTAGGCGTGGCAGAAAATAAATCACCTTTAAATTCCTATGAGTATAAGCAATCTATGTTGGAAGCAATGATGACTTCGGTTGCATCAGAGCTTTGGAATGGTCGCGAATATAACTATATTGCGCAATATATAGGAGAGAAGTTGCAGGCCGTAAATCCGGATCTATGCTCTGATTTGAAGTGTCTTCGTAGTGCCAAGGGTTATGTAATGGGGCACTCGGGAGAGGTGGAGAATAGGCATGGGTTGCATGCTTTGGCAGCCGCTCAGGCCTATTGCCGATTCGCTGATTTGGAATTTGATATTAATCGATTGAAAGAAGTCATGATTGATTATAACGGTCGTGTTGGAAAGGCATTCCGCAGTTTGCACGGAGCTTTAACTAATTGATCTCGTTTTGAACTGCTTGCCGCTGGTGCGATGCTGCTGCGCATCAGCGGTTCTCTCATCTGGTCTCTGCATTTTGCGGTGCTTCAGGAGATCGTGATGGAAGGTGAAGAGATTCCTTTATGAATTTTGAGTATACCATCGTAGCATTGGGATTTTTTGCGTTCTGCGGCGGTTTAATCGATGCAGCAGTTGGCGGTGGGGGGCTTGTTCAGGTTCCTGCGCTACTTCATGCGCTACCTCAGCAAAGCTTGGCCACCGTCTTTGGGACCAATAAGCTGGCAGTGCTGTTAGGGAATTGCTTTTCTATATCCCGTTATTTGAGACGCATACGTATTGTTTGGAGGTTAATGCTTCCGACAATGGTTTCTGCTTTTGTTTTTTCTTTTTTAGGCGCCTTTTCTGTTTCGTTAATACCCAAAGAGGTAATGGAATATGTAGTGTTTGTGATCTTGATACTGATGGCTATCTACACGTTTTCTAAGAAAGACTTAGGCAGGGTTCATCGTTCTTTCGAATGTGGGCCAAAAGAAATTTTGTTAGGGATCTTTTTTGGAGCTTTGCTAGGCTTTTATGACGGAGTGTTTGGTCCTGGTAGCGGAAGTCTTTTGCTCTTCGTTTTTGTAAAGTATTTTGGTTTTGATTTTCTTAATGCATCGGCTTCGGCCAAGCTTGTAAATTTAGGCACTTTCAGTGCTGCGCTTTTTTTCTTTATACCTTCAGGCAATGTGCTTTGGCTTGTCGGTGGTGTGGTAGGTTTATGCAATGTCGCCGGAGCCCTTACAGGTGTGTTTTTAGCACTTCGTTATGGTAGTGGATTTATCCGTATCTTTTTTTTGATTTTGTTGGTATTCCTAATAGGGCGCATGGGGTTTTCAATATTACATTGAGACTTGTGTGCGCTTACTCTGAGGTTGAGTTAGGCTCTGCGCCAATCTGCAAATGCTCAGCTAATAAAATGTCCTTTAATCTGGTTGCAGTGCGAAGATCCCGTTTGCTGGATTTGACTGTGCGCCTACATTTGCCTTTACGTGATGCGGCCAAATCTTCAAAGCCCTCGATCAGCTCGAAAAAAATATTGCGTTTGGTCATGGTGTTTCGTCTTCACTTAAGCCACAAGAGCGATTTTAACTGGCGACTCTGGCCAGGGTTGCGGCAGCCGTAGTGGGCTGCCGCGAGCACTCTTTTGGGGGGGTGGCAGCAAGAGACATCGCGCCGAGGGATGATCAGGCGATCTCTTTTTGTGACGTTTGATCTGGCAGTAACATCTGGTTTTCCGTAGGGCTTACCCTCCCGATAAACCGGGCCATTTGCTTGCTCGTTTCGCCTTCACGCCTCACCAAGTAAGTTGTGAGCATCGTCGCGCAGCCGTCTAGCGGACGCGCCACCACGCCTGGGTTGTTGAGTTCGGTGATGCGGGCAAGGCTGGAGAAACCCAGTCCGTAACCGGCCGCAACCAGCGCCATCATCAGGTCTAGGGTAGGGACACGGTCGGCTATTGTGAGTTTGGTATTCACAGAGCTCAGCACCCGTTGAAGTTGATGCCAGAAGCCTTCGCATACTTGCGGGTCGCAAAGCACCAGTGGATATCGCACCACCTCTTCGAGAGGTACGCGCCGATAGCTCAGCAGCGGATGCCGGGCTGGTACGGCCACCACCAGCGGATCGAACCAAACCGGCTCCGCCACCAGACCATCTCCTACTTCATCGGATTGAGCGAGTCCTATGTCGAACAGGCCGTCGTTCAGACCTCTGACCTGTTCTCGGAACGTAACTTCAGACAGACAGATCTCGACTTCAGGTTCCTCTTCACGGCATCGAGCTAGCAAGGAAGCCAGGCGCCCCTGAGGAATACCATCAGAAAGTGCGAGGCGTATCTGGCCACGATATCCAGCGGCCGCGCTTCTCACACTTGCCCTGGCCTGGTCGACCACGGCGATCACGCGGCGGGCTTCCTCCAGCAATACCTTTCCAGCCCAGGTAAGGCGAGTGCTCCGCGTCGTCCGCTCGAACAGCTGGACTCCCAGCCTGTATTCCAACTCCTTGATGATTCGCGAGAGTGGTGATTGTTCGATATGCAAACGAGCGGCAGCACGCGCGAAATGCAGTTCTTCTGCAACGGCAATGAAACAGCGAAGGTGGCGCAGTTCCACGGCCTTTCCTCCATCAGTTAGACGTTGAAATTAAGCGTCGACGTTAAGCCCGGCGACGCAGGTTGATGATTTGCAGTAGAGCGCCCAAGGCGGCCACACCGCCAGCGCTGGCAGCCAGTGTCCACGTGGGCATTTGCAACAGCAGCACGAAGCCGCCGGCCGCGGCACCAATTGCACTGCCCAGATACAGCGCTGACTCATTCAGCGCGATAGCCAGGTTGCCGTCGCCTTGAGACTGGCGGGCGAGAATCAGCTCGTTGTTCTGGGGTACTTGCAGCGCCCAGCCCACCGCGCCCCACAAGGCGATGGGCAGCATCACCAGCCATGTGCTGAGCGCGGCCGCCAATGGCAACACAAAGAGCGAGACGGCGAGGATGATCATGATGGCGAAGGTCAGCACCGGGCCCTTTATACGGTCCACCAAGGGGCCAATCAGGAAGCTACCGAGGACACCGCCAATACCCCATACCCATAGATAGGGTGTGACCGATCGCACCGCGCCATAGGCTGGGTCAGCCAGCAGCGGGGCGATGAAGGTGTACATGCCCAGGCTAGCGATCGCTGCTAGCAACGACACGAGCAGAATGACCACTACGTGACCGTCAGTAAGAATTGCTAGCTTCTGACTTAGCGTCGTGGCAGTGGCAGCTGGAAGCGAAGGCAGCTTGAGCAGCAGGCCCAGCAACGCCACCAAACCAAGTACGGTAACTAGCCACAGTGCTGCCTGCCAGCCAAGTTGTTCGGCTATCAGCAGACTGAGCGGCACACCCAGAACTACACCGCTGGCCATACCGCCCATGATGATGGCAATGGCCTTGCCACGGCGCTCCGGGCTCGAAACGGCGGCAGAAGCACCGATACCCATTGCCAAGTAAACGCCGGCGCCGATGCCAGCGATGGCGCGCCAGACCATGAGCGCGGTGAAGCTCTCGGCCAGCGCGCTGGCGGCGTTGGCGATGACGAACAGGCCCAGGGCCAGCAGCAAGCCGGCGCGCTGGCGATGCGCTGGAGTCAAGGCGACGAAGATTGGTGAACCCAGGCCGTAGGCCAGGGTGAAAGCAGTGACCAACTGGGCGGCCACCGCGACGGATACTGCGAACGAGGCCTCGATCATCGGGATCAACCCGGCGGTGACATAGGAGGCCATGCCGAGGGCAAAGGCCCCCAGTGCTATGAGGTAGATGGGTGATTGGTTGGGTGTGTGCATGCTCGGACTCGCTTGTGCTCCTTCGGAGCGCTTGTGTGGTACAGCGAATAGGAGTGACCCGCACCGGGGCCACTCCCGGTTTTGGGCTACAGCTCTAGACTGACGTCGTACTCGCTCAGCCAGGTGTTGAGGCCGACGGCTAGCTCCATCCCCATGCGTTCGTACATGGGAGAGACACTTCCGAGCGGCTTGGCCAGGGTTTGTTGAATGCGGCTGCTGTCGAGCAGAGGCGTCACAGGTGCATTTCTGTCTGCCTGGATCTGGACCAGGGCATCACGCAGCGCCTGCTCGTAGGCCGGATCCTGCGTCGAGGGGTAGGGGCTCTTGACCCGCTCACTGATCGAATCGGGCAGTAGGTCGCGGGCCGCTGCGCGCAGGATGCTTTTCTCCCGACCGTCGAAGGCCTTCATTGCCCATGGGATGTTGAAGGCGTACTCGACCAGGCGGTGATCGCAGAAGGGCACCCGCACTTCGAGGCCGACGGCCATGCTCATACGATCCTTGCGGTCGAGCAGGGTCTGCACGAAACGCGTCAGATTGACGTAGCTCATCTGCCGCATGCGCTGGTCGACAGCACTTTCGCCCGGCAGTACCGGCGTTTCGGCGATGGCCTGGGCGTAGCTGTCGCGCAGGAAGCTGTGCATGTCGAGCCGGGTCAGCAGGCCCGGGTCGAACAGGGTCTTGCCGTCGAAGTACTTGCCGGTGACCGATGTCAGCCAGGGGAAGGTGTCGGCCTGGATCGCCTCCGGGTCGTGGAACCAGCGGTAACCGCCGAACACCTCGTCCGCGCTCTCGCCGGACAGCGCCACGGTCGAGTGCTTGCGCACTTCCTGGAACAGCCGGTAGAGCGATGGCCACATGTCGCCCCAGAAGGCCGGCGGCAGATCCAAGGCGCGGATGATCTGCGCACGCAACGTTGGGTCGGCCAGCTCACGACTGTCGAGGACGATTTCCTGATGACTGGAATGGATCTTCTCCACCAGGTCGCGCACGAAAGGAGCATCCGGGGTACCGCGCACGGCATCGCCGGTGAAGCCGCTGCCGTGGTCGACGAAGTCGACAGAGAAAGAGCGGATGTTCTCCTTGCCAGCGGCCAGCAATTTCTTCGAGGCCAGCGCGGTAATGATCGAAGAATCCAGTCCGCCGGAGAGCAGGCTACACAACGGTACGTCAGCGACGATCTGGCGGTCGACGATATCTTCCAGCAGGTCACGGGTATGGCGGATTGTCTTGTCCAGCGTGTGTTCGTGCTCACGCGCCTCCAATTTCCAGTAGTGGCGGCGCCCCAAGCCCTGGCGGTTGATACGCACAATCTCGCCCGGCATGACCTCGCGCATGCCTTCAAAAACGGCATGTCCCGGCGTTTTCACCATCTCCAGAATTTCGCGCAGGCCATCGGCGCGCACTTTGCGTGGCACCAGCGTGTTAGCCAACAGCGCTTTGGGTTCTGACCCGAAAACTACGCCATCAGCCGTGGGGTAGTAATACAGCGGCTTTACGCCAATTCGATCGCGGATCAGTAGAAGCTCTTCGGAGCGCAGGTTCCAGATAGCGAAGGCATACATGCCGTTGAGCCGCTCGACGAAGGCTTCACCCCATTCGATATAAGCGCGCAACACCACTTCGGTGTCACTGCGGGTTTCGAAGCGGTGACCGAGTGCTTGCAACTCGGCGCGCAGTTCGCGGAAGTTGTAGACCTCCCCGCTGTAGGTGATGGCGGCTAGCTCGAGCGGCCCGCCATGTTTTGCGATCATCGGTTGGCGCCCGCCCTCAAGGTCGATGATCGACAGGCGCCGATGGCCCAAGCCGACGGGGCCATCAATCCACAGACCGCCTGCGTCGGGGCCTCGCAGTGCCATTGTGTCGGTCATGCGCTGCAGGGTTTCGCGTTGCGTTTCCAGGTTCCGGCTGTAGGACAGCCATCCAGCAATTCCACACATAGTCCTTCTCCTTGTGATTGAGTTACCCTAGGCTTTCCAGATCGCTGTCCTCGGCCAGCAGTACGCGCGCCTCGCCATGTACGTAGCGCGCCGGAGTTGGGGTTTGGGCATGGGTTTCCAGGTCGTTGAGCAGGCGCTGCAAGGCCACAGCGGTATCGAGGCCGGCGAATGGCTGGGGTGGCGACTCTCTAAGCGCCACGGCGCGCACCACATGTCGGCACAGACGAGACAGCTTGTGCACGGTGTCCAGGCCAGGTTCGTCTGGCGCCGTGGCGAACTCGTGGAGCAGCTCCTCGCTACCGTTGGTACCGCGCGTCCAGATGCGCAGTTGGTCGTGATCCCAGCGCGGCGTATCGAATACCAGGCGCGCATGGATCAGCCGGGCATCGCGGTCGACGAAGCTGAAATCCACGGTGCGCTGGCGCACGATGTTGACGAAGCTGGCGTAACCGGTGACCCGCGCCTCGCCCAGGCTGGCGGTGAGCTGAACGGTGTCGAGCACCTCCGCGCCGGAGATAGAGAAATCCGAACGAACGCCGAGCACGCCATCGAGGCGGAGTTGGCCTGCACATGGGTAGATCCAGCCAAGTAGATCCAGGGCGTGGATCACCTCGCTGGTCACGCCGCAGGTGGGTCGGTAGTCGTTGATGCGATCCTTGCCCCAGTGGAAGCTGGCGCGTACCAACTGCCACTCATAACGCTCGACCAAGTCCCGTAGTTGCCGGGTTACGTCCGAGTAGCGCTCAACCAGATCCAGGGCAAAGCCATTGATCTGATCAAGCGCACTGAGCAGCTCGTCCAGGTCGTCACCGGGTGTGACCAGTGGCTTCTCGCAGAGCACAAAGCCCCGGTAACCGACCAGTTGCTTGAGTACGGGCGCATGGCTGCGGTCGTTGACGCTGACCACCACGATGTCCGGTGCGAATATCTGCAGCGCCCGCTCGACGCTGTCGAAGTAGGACAGTTCGGTTGTCTTCTGCCGGCGTCCGACGTAGGCCATCGACAGCGGCATCCCGGTGCTCGTGGCGATATGCTCGAAGGCGCGACGGAAACGGTTGCCGGCGTAGCCCAGGCCAATGATCAGGATCTTCATGCCGAGGCCTCCTGACGGATCAGCAGGCGCTCGTCGCTGGCGACGAAACCCAAGGCTTCATACAGCGCGCCGGCAGCCTCGGTGCTTTGCAGTACCACGCAGCCGACGCCGCGGTTGGCGAACCAGTGCAGCAGGTGTTGCATCAGTTGCCGCGCGATGCCACGGCCTCGCCACTGCGGCTCCACCGCCACCGATTGCACCCAGCCAGACAGGCCATTGAGGCAACCCGGTGCCGGCGCGCGCTGATCGATGATGGCAGTCGCACAGCCCAGCACCTGGCCGGACTCCTTGTGCTCGGCGGCGACGATTTGCACGCAGTCACTGTCTTTCAGGCGGCTACTCAGCCAGTTGCGGTAGGCCGCCCGCCAGCGCGCCGCGTCCTCCGGCGTCTTGCTCGAATAGCTGGCGTTGGTGCCGTCCAGCAGATACGCGCGCAGTTCCACCAGACTGGCCAGGTCAGCCTGGGTCGCCGGACGTACCGTGAAGAAAGACTGTTCCATCTCAGGCCACCTCCGCAGCAAAGACCTCGGATGCCAGTGGGATGCTGAAGTGGTCGAGGGTTTCGCGCAGCGACACCGCCAGATGCTCGATCTGCGCATCGCTGTGGTTCGGCGTAGCGTTGACGCGGAAGCGCTCTGTCCCTACAGGCACGGATGGATAGTTGATCGGCTGCAGGTACACACCATGGTTATGCAGCAAGCGTTCGGCCGCTGCCTTGCAGCGCTTGGCTTCACCTACCAGCACCGGCAGCACATGGGTTTGTGAGCAAGGCATCACCGGTACGTCGTGATGCTTGAGGCGCTCGCGCAGCTTGCCCGTCTGGCGATGCAGACCATTACGCTCTTTGTCGTTCGCCTTGAGGTGTTCAACGCTGGCCAGGCATCCGGCAGTGACTGCCGGTGGTAGCGAGGTGGTGAAGATGAAGCCGGTGGCAAAGGAGCGCACCGCATCAACGATTACCTGAGTCGAGGCGATGTAGCCCCCGATGACGCCGATGGCCTTGGCCATGGTGCCCTGGATGATATCTACCTGACCGGCGACGCCCAGTTCTGCGGCGATACCAGCGCCGCGTGGGCCGTACATGCCCACCGCATGCACCTCGTCCAGATAGGTGAGGGCGTTATAGCGCTTAGCGAGTGCGACTATTTCAGCGATAGGCGCGATGTCGCCATCCATTGAGTAGATCGACTCGAAGACCACGATCTTCGGTTGGCCAAGCGGGTAGCTGGCAAGGATCTGCTCCAGATCTTCCATGTCGTTGTGGCGGAAGATCTTGCGCTCGTTGGGCGTGGAGCGGATGCCGTTCACGATGGAGGCATGGTTCAGCTCATCGCTGATCACCACGCAATCAGGGATGCGTCGCAGCAAACACTGAAGGGTGGCATCGTTGGAACCAAAACCAGTGGGAAAAACCAGCGCTGCCTCCTTGTCGTGCCATTCGGCAAGAGAGGCTTCCAGCTCTGCGTATACCTCGTGTGATCCACCGATATTGCGCGAGCCGCCGGAACCCGCACCGTAAGCATCCAACGCTTCGTGCATTCGCTGACGCACAGCCGGATGTTGGGACATGCCGAGGTAGTCATTGCTGCACCAGACCACCACCGGGTTCTCTTCGCGACCATCCAATTTGGCCAGAGGATATTGACCGCAAATGCGGCTCAGGGTGGTGAAGGTGCGGTACTGGTTGGAGGACTTCAATGTCTCCAGTTGTTCTCGAAGAAGTGCTTGATACATCCGTTTATCTCCTTAGCGAGTTGATGACACGTCTCTGTGTGTTCCTCATCAAACGAGAGCCTGGTAGGGGTAATTCCATCCAGGCCGGGCTATTCTTAGCGGGATTTATAGGGGTTACAATTTGACTGTTTATCCTATTACTGGAGGTAACCGGATGAGCGCGCCTCGCACAGCTGAACGCACTCGAATAGAACTGGCCGAATTCCTGCGTAGTCGCCGTGAACGTATTTCGCCGGAGGAGGTGGGCCTGC
>JAAIGF010319358.1_pt1 | contig 25718 bp, 16 predicted proteins | sample 6487441 | NCBI WGS metagenome assembly JAAIGF01 (sample SAMN13974129, study PRJNA590717) | phyllosphere metagenome | biome: pepper field; feature: multiple bacterial spot infested pepper fields; material: pepper leaves; isolation source: leaves from pepper fields | host: Capsicum annuum ... | reverse complement strand
CCGCCGCGGTGGTGTAGTGCTGCACCACCGCGCCGGACAGGAACGTGCCGATCAACATGCCCACGCCGTAGGTGGCCAGGGTGATGAAGCCCTGCGCGCTGCTGCGTGCGTCCGGGCCGGCGTGCGCATCGGTATAGATCTGGCCGGTGACGAAGAAGAAGTCATAGCAGATGCCGTGCAGCACGATGCCGATCACCAGCAGCGAGAACCCGCCGCCGGCATCGCCGAAGGCGAACATGACATAACGCACCACCCACGCGGCCATGCCCACCGCCAGCATGGTCTTGACCCCCAGCCGCACGAACAGGAACGGCATGGCCAGCATCAGCAGCACTTCGGACACCTGGCCCAGCGATTGCAGGCCCGCCGCGCCGCGCACGCCCAGATCGTTGAGATACGGGTTGGTGAAGTTGTAGTAGAACGCCAGCGGGATGCAGATGGCGATGGACGCCAGGAAGAACACCAGGTAGGAGCGCGACTTCAGCAGCCGCAGCGAATCCAGCCCCAGGATCTGCCCCAGCCCGGCGTCGCGTTGCTGCGCCAAGGGCGGCGTGTGCGGCAGGGTGAAGGCATACAGACCCAGCAACAGCGAAGCCATCGCCGCCATCCGGAAGGTGAGTTCGAGCCGGTGCGCCTGTTCCCAACCCAGCCAGCCGATCAACACGCCCGCCACGATCCAGCCGACACTGCCGGCGACCCGCACGAGGGGAAACTGCTTTTCAGGCGCCTGCATGTGCCGCATCGCCACGCTGTTGGCCAGTGCCAGCGTCGGCATGAACAGCAGCATGTAGCCCATGACGCAGACGAAGAACGTGTTGAAGTCCGTCGCCGTGGACGCCAGCCACATGAGTGCCGCACCGGCCAGGTGCAGTACCGCGAGGATGCGCTGCGCCGCGAAGTAGCGGTCGGCGATCAGGCCGACCAGGAAGGGCGCCACGATGGCACCGATGGACTGGCTGAGGAAGGCGGTCGCCACCTGGCTGGCGCTGGCCTGCAACGGGCCCTGCACCAGATAGGTTCCCAGGGTGACGAACCAGGCCCCCCAGATGAAGAACTGCAGAAACATCATCGCGCTCAGGCGCGACAGAGTGTGCGTCATGGCTTGCCCTCCCGGGGCGGTAGTGGCTCAGATTCCCAGCATGCGGTGCAGTGATTGCGGGTCCGTGCCGCTGTCGGCAAAGTCGTCGAAAGCGTGTCCGGTGACGCGGATGATGTGGTCGCGGACGAAGGCGGCACCCTCCCGCGCGCCGTCTTCCGGGTGTTTCAGGCAGCACTCCCACTCCACGACCGCCCAGCCCGGGAAATCGTACTGCGCGAATTTCGAGAAGATCGCCTTGAAGTCGATCTGCCCGTCCCCGAGCGAACGGAACCGCCCCGGACGATCGATCCAGTCCTGGTAACCGCCATAGACGCCGCTGCGCGCGCTGGCGCGAAACTCCGCGTCCTTGACGTGGAAGATGCCGATGCGTTCGTGATAGCGGTCGATGAAGCCCAGGTAGTCCATCTGCTGCAGCAGCAGGTGGCTGGGGTCGTACAGGATCTTCGCGCGGGGATGATGGTCCACCACGTCGAGGAAGCGTTCAAAGCTGGCACCGTCGTGCAGATCCTCGCCCGGGTGGATCTCGAAGCACAGGTCCACGCCGCAGCTGTCAAAGGCATCCAGGATGGGGCGCCAGCGGCGGCCGAGTTCGGCGAAGGCTTCCTCCACCAGCCCCGCTGGGCGCTGTGGCCAGGGGTAGAAATAGGGCCAGGCCAACGCGCCGGAGAAGGTGGCATGCGCGGTCAGCCCCAGGCGCTGGCTGGCCTTGGCGGCCAGCATCAGCTGCTCCACTGCCCAGGCCTGGCGGGCGGCGGGATCGCCGCGCATGTCCGGCGGTGCGAATCCGTCGAACAGCTCGTCATAGGCGGGATGGACGGCGACCAGCTGTCCCTGCAGGTGGGTGGACAGTTCGGTGATCTGCAGGCCATGCCCGCCCAGCATGCCGGCGACGTCATCGCAGTACGACTGGCTGCGCGCCGCCTCGGCCAGATCGAACAGGTGGGGGGCGCTGGTGGGCACTTGTACGCCAGAATAGCCCACGCCCGCGGCCCATCCGGCCAGCGTGTCCAGCCGATCAAAAGGAGCTGTGTCGCCGATGAACTGCGCCAGGAACAGCGCTGGACCCTTGAGCGTCTTCAACGTGATTCGCCCTCGATGCAATCGATTGCATTATCCTAGCAGGGGCTCACGCAGGGCCTGTTGTGCAGTGCACAGCGGACACGGGAACTAACGGCATGGCCACCATCTACGACATCGCAAGGCATGTCGGCGTTTCCGCAGGCACAGTGTCGCGGGCGCTTTCCCGGCCAGAGAAAGTGCTGCCTGCTACGCGCGCGCGCATCGAGCAGGCCGCCGCCGCGCTGGGCTATGTGCCCAACACGGTTGCCAGGACGCTCAAGACCCAGCGCAGCGGCAAGATCCTGGTCACCGTCCCGGACATCGCCAATCCGTTCTTCGCCCAGATACTGCAGGGCGCGGAGGACGCCGCACAGGCCGTGGGCTACGCCGTCCTGCTCGGCGATACCCAGCATCAACCCGACCGCGAGGAGCGCTACGCACAGATGCTCCGGCGCAACGAGGCCGATGGCCTGATCGTGCTGGGGCATCGCCTGCCGCCGACAGCGCGGGAGATCGTCCAGCAGTTGGGCGACGCCGCGCCGGTGATCAATGGCTGCGAGTTCGACCCCGCGCTGGGCATTCCCAGTGTCCACATCGACAACGCGGCGGCCGCGCGCGCGGTGATGGAGCACCTGTACGGACTGGGACACGAACGAATCGCCGTGGTGGGCGGACCGCCCGACAACCCGCTGCACCAGCAACGGCTGGAAGGGGCCCGGGCCGCCAGCAAGGCGCGTGGCCGCCTGCGCCGCCTGAGCGTGGTGCCGGGCGACTTCTCCGTGGAATCCGGCCATGCGGCCGCGCTCGCGCTGTTGTCCGGCGTGCCCGTGCCGACCGCGATCTTCTGCTTCAGCGACCAGATGGCGCTGGGCGCGCTGGCGGCCTGCCGCGATCTGGGCATCGGCGTGCCGGATGACCTGTCCATCGTTGGCTTCGACGACCTGGCGTCATCCAGTTACCTCACGCCACCGTTGACGACCGTCAGGCAGCCCATGCGGGAGATCGGCGAGCGTGCGGTCAAGCTGCTGCTCGCGATCATCGACCGGGTGGATGTGCCGCTTCAGCAGACACTGGATTTCAGCCTGATGGTGAGAGGCTCGACGGCCGCGCCGCGGGGAAGCTGACGGCAGGGAAGGCAGCAGCAGAGGGCCCTGCTGCAGGGCGGCGGGGCAGCCGCATCCTCGAAAAATCCCGGCAAGGCCTTGTGCCTGCCGGGATTTTTTTTGTTCCGCCTGACGTCCATGCCGGAAGGCACACTCACTTCAGGCAGGTGTGAAGAACACGTTCAAAATGATATGTTATAGCATTGCATAAATGCAGGATCAGGGGCCTTCATGTCGTTCTCTCCGCTTCTCAGCAGCCGCCAGCGCCTTGTCGTCGTTGCGGTTTCAGTGGCTTGCAGCGGGGCGGCGAACGCCGCCCCTGCAGCGAGCGAACTGGACCCGGTGGTGGTTACCGCTACCGCCACCGATCGGTTGGCCAGTGATGCTCCGGCATCCATCAGTGTCGTCACCCGCGAACAGATCCAGGCACGCGCGGTGCTGGACCTGGGCGATGCGCTGCGGGGCACCACCGGTGTGACGATGGCCGGCGTCGGCTTCGGCCGTCGCGGCATCCGTATCCGCGGGATGGATCCGGAGTACACCCTGGTGCTGCTGGATGGCCAGCGCGTCAACGCGGCCAGCGATGCCATCGCGCATGCGGATTTCGACCTGGGCTGGATGCCCGCGGCGGCCATCGAGCGCATCGAGGTCGTCCGTGGCCCGATGTCATCGCTTTACGGTTCCGAGGCGCTGGGTGGCGTGGTCAACGTCATCAGCCGGCGCGCCACCGACCAATGGCAGGGCAACCTGGTCTACAACGGTGGCGTGGTCGGTGGGAACCGCGGAGGCGACACCACCCAGGCCGGTCTCTATGCGGGTGGCGCGTTGGTACCGGGCATGCTGGGGTTGAGCGTTTTTGCCGAACACCGCCAGAAGGACGCCACCCGGGACCCGGCGGACGAACGCCTGGACGAACAGGAGCAGCGTCGCGCCAACACCGGGCGTGCGGTGCTGACATGGACGCCGGATGACAGGCAGCGCATCGATCTTTCGCACCTGCAGGGCACCGAATTCCGCAGGCGCAACGCGCTCCAGGCGGGAGCGGTTCCCTACGTCTACCAGACCATCGACGACATCCAGCGCCAGCAGACCACGCTGGCGCACCAGGGCGACTGGCGCTGGGGCCAGACCCGGGTCAGTGCCTACCAGAGCAGGCTGGAGCGCGAAAACCGCCGTGACATCGGCGAAGCGACACGTCCCCAGCAGCTCCGCGACGACATCATCGATGGGCGCGCGACCCTGGAGCTGGGTGCATCGCAGCGGATCAGCGTGGGCGGTGAATGGCGCCGCGAGCGGCTTGACGATGCGTCGGCCGCGGCATCGGGCCAGGTACAGGCCATCCAGACCGCCGTGTTCCTGCAGGACGAGATCCAGATCACCGATGGCCTGTCCGTCGTTGTTGGCGATCGCGCGGACCACCATTCGGCGTTCGGCTGGAACCACAGCCCTCGCGGCTACGCGGTGTGGCATCTCACCGATGCGTTTACCCTAAAGGGCGGCGTCGGCACGGGGTTCAAGGCGCCGAGTCTCAAGCAATTGTCGCCGGAATATTCGGCGGTGGGTGGCGGCGGCCGGTTCACCATCGTTGGCAACCCGCTGCTGAAGCCGGAAAAGAACACCAGCTACGAATTGTCCGCTGCGTGGCAGCAGGACGGCTGGTCGGCCCAGGCCACGCTGTTCCAGAATGACCTGAAGAACCTCATCCAGATCGTCTGCGTGCAGTCCTGCGGCATGCGTGGACGCGAACTGCGCAACTACACCAATGTCGCCGAGGCGCGGATCCGTGGTGCGGAGCTGTCCGGCACCGTTCCGCTGGGCGCAGGGTGGCGCATCGAAGCCAACTACAGCTGGCTGGATACGCAGGACAGGGAAACAGGGCAGCAGTTGAACGAGCGTCCGCGGCGCAGCGGCGCGGCCGATCTTGTCTGGGAACGTGGAGCGCTGCGGACCCGCCTGCGTGGCGAGTATGTGGGGCCCCAGAAGCAGGCATCCGGAACGGCCCAGGTCACGCTTCCCGACTACACGCTGATCTCCCTGGATACCCGCTGGTCCATCACGCCGACGCTGAGCCTGGTGGCAGGAATCGACAACATCGCCGACAAGCGCCTGGATGAGACCGGCGCACTGTATGCGTATCCGGAAACCGGCCGCCAGGTTCATGCCGGCTTCGACCTGGCGTTCTGAACGTGCGCGCATGTATCTGGCTGCTGCTGGTGCTGATTGCTCCGGTGCCTGTGTGGGCGAGCGGGCTGCGGGTGGACATCGTCACGACCGACTTCGTCCTGCCGGCGAAGGTGGCCGCGATCGAGCGGCTGATGGCGCCTGCCGGCGTGCAGGTCACGCAACGACTGATCGGCGGGCGGCAGGAGCTGCCTGAAGCATGGCCTGCCGGCATCGATCTGGTCATCATCGACAGCCCGCGCCCGTCCGACGCCGAGCAGATCATGGCCTCGGTGAAACCCGCACTGCAGGGCGGCAACGTGCCGTGGCTGCGCGTGGGGGGCGGCGCGCCGGAATCCGGCGGCCTGCAGCCGGACCATGCCCGGCGTATTGCCGCCTACTACGCCAACGGCGGGGAGGCGAACTTCAGCACCCTTGGCCTCTGGCTCGCCCATTGGGCACGCGACGATGCGGACCTGGCGTCCTTGCCCGGGCCGCAGGCCTTGGCAGCGTCTGGCTACTACGCCGGGCCCGGGCAACCGGCCTTCGACAGCCAGGCGTCGCTGGAGGATGCATGGAAAACGGCGGGGCAGGCGTCCTGGCCGAAGGTGGCGGTGATCATCGCCGCCAGCAGCATCGCTTCGATGCAGACCCAGGTGGTCGACGCGCTGATCGCAGCGGGTCTGCGCAGGAAGATCCACATCTTCGGCGTGTGGCATGACCCGCAGGCCAGTGATGGACTTCGCCAGGCGATCGGCCCGATCGGTGTCTCGGCCGTGGTCAACCTCACCCATCTGCAGAATGGAACGGCGCTGGCCGAAGCATTCGATGCGCTGGACGTGCCGGTCATCCAGGCACTGAACTACCGGCAGGGCACGGCGCAGCACTGGCGGGATGCCAGCAGCGGTGTGCCGATGTCCCTGATGGCCACCTTCGTGGCGCTTCCCGAAACCTGGGGCGTATCGGACCCGACGGTCGTTGCGGCGACGGAGGAGGGCGCCCTGCAGCCCATTCCCGAGCAGGTGGAGGCACTGGCGGGCAGGCTCGCACGCCTGGCGCGCCTGCGCGCGCGTCCGGCGGCGGACAAGCACCTCGCCCTGCTGTTCTGGAACTCGCCCGATGGAGAAAAGAACCTTTCAGCGTCGCACCTGAACGTACCGCGCAGCATCGCCTCGCTGCTGCCGAAGCTTGAAGCGGCGGGCTATACCGTGGACCGCGCCGACGAGAAGACGATCATCGAGGACGCGCAGTCGCTTCTTGGTGGCTACTACCGGCCGGCATCCCTCGACGGTCTGCTGGCCCGCGGCCTGGCCGTGTCGCTCCCGGTGTCCAGGTACGACCGCTGGCTTGCAACACTGCCGGGAAAACGCCGCGCGGAGCTCGAGCGGCGCTGGGGCGACCCGGCCGGCAGTCCTTTCGTGCGCACGGTGAACGGTCAGCCCAGCTTCGTGTTTCCACGCATGCAGCTCGGCAACCTGCTGGTGATGCCGCAGCCACCGCGTGCGGGGCAGGTGGGGCAGGCTACGCATGACCTGGACGCGGTGCCCAGCCACTACTATCTGGCGGCGTATCTGTACCTTCGCGAGGCCTGGAAGGCTGATGCACTGATCCACTTCGGCACCCACGGCACCCAGGAATGGACGCCGGGCAAGGATCGTGGGCTCTGGGCGGGCGACTACCCGTGGCTGGCCGTGGGGGACGTGCCGGTCTTCTATCCGTATATCCAGGACAACATCGGCGAGGCCATGCAGGCCAAGCGACGCGGGCGTGCGGTGGTGGTGAGCCACCAGACTCCGGCATTCGCGCCGTCGGGCCTTTACGACGAGCTCCGCGATCTGCATCAGCTTGTACACGAGTACCAGCAACTGGATGCCGGCCAGGTCCGCCAAGCAACCGCAGCACAGCTGCAGCAGATGGCCTCCACCTCCGGCATCGCCAGCGACATGGGCTGGACCGCGGTGGACATGCAATCACGCTTCCCGGCGTTCCTGCAGGCGCTTCATGATCATCTGCATGAACTTGCACGTCGCCAGCTGCCGCTTGGCCTGCATACGTTCGGCGAGCCTGCGGCGGACGATCTGCGCCTGCTTACCGTGATGCAGCAGCTCGGCCCGGCCTACCTGATGGCGCTGGGCTTGGACCCGATGGAAGCCAACACCGGGGATGCCGGGCAGATCCGCAACGGCGTGCCCTACCAGACACTCGCGCGCCATCTGCGCGATGGGGATGACCTCCAGGCGGCCGGTACTGACGATCTGCGCACACAGCTGCAGCGCGCTCAGACGCTCGATGCCGCACTGGCGGATACCCAGGAAGTGGAGGCGCTGCTGAGGGGGCTTGCCGGTGGCTTCGTGCTGCCCGGCGCCGGTGGCGATCCCATCCGTTCGCCCGAGGTGCGCAGCGGAAGGAATCTGTTTGCCTTCGAGGCCGATCGGATCCCGACCCGGGCGGCGTTCGAAAGTGGCCGGGAAGCACTGGACCAGCTGCTCGATGCGTACCGCCAGGAGCACGGCACGGCTTTTCCGGAGAAAATCGCAATGAGTCTCTGGTCCAGCGAGGCCATTCGCCATCTTGGCGTGCTGGAGGCGCAGGTGCTTCATGCATTGGGCCTGCGTCCGCGATGGGATCAGGCAGGCAAGCTGGTTGCCCTCGATATCGTGCCGGAAGCCGAAATGAGCCACCCGCGTATCGATGTCGTGGTGCAGGCAACCAGTGTGTATCGGGATCAGTTCGATCCCTTCCTGCGGTTGCTGGCCGATGCGGTGCTGCGCATTGGACGCCTGCCGCCAACGGCGGCCAACCCGGTCGCGCGCAACTCCAGCGCGATTGAACGGACGCTGCGCGAACGCGGCATTCCGCCGCCGCAGGCCCACGCGCTGGCCAACCTGCGGGTGTTCAGCAACGCCCCGGGCGTGTATGGAAGCGGACTGAACCATGCGGTCCTGGACCGCAGCGCCACGGCGCTCAAGGATGACGCGACGCTCGCCGAAGGTTTCCTGGACAGCCTGCAGTACGGCTATGACGCCAGCGGGCAAGCGCTGACACTGCCGGAAGGCAATCTGTTCGCCGAGCAGCTGCGTGGGGTCCAGGCGGCCGTGCTGTCGCGCTCGTCCAACGTGAACGGTCTGCTCGGCACCGACCATCCCTTCGAGTATCTCGGTGGACTGGCGCTCGCCGTCCGCCATCTGGACGGGAGCACGCCGTCGCTGTTCATTTCCGATCTTCGCCAGACCACGCCGAAAACCACCACCGCCACGCGTTTCCTGGCCGACGAACTGCGCACCGGAGTACTCAATCCGGCATGGATCTCGGCGATGAAACAGGAGGGCTACGCAGGCACCCTGGAGGTCCTGAAGACCACCGACAACCTGCTCGGCTGGCAGGTCACGGCACCGGGAACGGTACGCCAGGACCAGTGGCAGGCCGTGCATGATACCTACGTCCGCGACATACGGAACCAGGGTGTGGCCAGGTGGTTCGAACAGTCCAACCCGACCGCGCAGGCCCAGCTCATCGAACGACTCCAGGAAGCCATCGCACGGGGTTACTGGAACCCGGATCAGCAGACCCGCAGCGAACTGCAGGCGCGCCTGGACCAGCTGGCGGCGCTGCAGCCTGCAGGCGATACGGGGGCGCCGATGCCATCGCCAAGCGTAGGCGCCGGCTTTGGAACGTCGCGGGGGAACACACCGGCGGCCGCAGCTGACCCCATGGCGCAAAGCGCGCCTGCACCACCGGCGGCTGCAGCGCCCGCGCCCAGCGTGCGCGGGCGGGTGATGCAGCAGACCCAGCCGATGCCTCCGCCGTCCTCCGCGCACGCGGCACTCGCCCTGCTCACCCTTCTCATGCTCCTCGCCTTCGGCGCCTGGCTGCAGGCGCGAAACAACGCACGCCATTCCAGACAAAGACACTGATCCATGAATGCCCTTGAAAAGACGCTTTACGACCTCTCGCATGTTTTCCTCGCGCCCGTGCTGCTGCTGATCCTGGCGGCGTTGGCCTATTCGTTCATCGCCCTCGGTGGATTCCTGTGGGAGGCACTGAAACGCAGGCGCGGCCGTTACGCGTCCGCGCTGCTGGACTGGCATGCACGCGATGGCGGCACCACCGACGACGCCGAGCTGTGGATACTGAAGAAGCTGGAACTGCTGCGCATCGTTTCCCGTACGGCACCCATGCTCGGCCTGGTGGCGACGATGATCCCCATGGGCCCGGCGCTGCTGGCCCTGACACGAAGTGATGCACAGAGCGTGGGCGAGAACATGGTGGTGGCGTTCTCCTCGGTCATCCTGGCCCTGGTGTCGGCAAGCCTGACCTTCTTCATCATGACCGTGCGCCGTCGTTGGCTGCTTGAAGAGCTGCGCCGGTTCGAGCGCCTGCAGGAGGCCGGCTGATGCGATTCCTTGAAGATGACGAAGCGGACGATCCGATCCTGTCCGTCGTCAATCTGATCGACCTGTTCCTGGTGGTGACCGGAATCCTGATGATCGTGATCGTCAGGAACCCGCTCAATCCTTTTTCCGCCACCGATGTCACCGTGATCGAGAATCCGGGGCAGGCGGACATGCGCATCACGGTCAGGAAGGGTGAAGAGCTGACCCGTTACGAGTCGACCGGAGAGATCGGTGAAGGCGGCGGGATCAAGGCCGGCGTGACCTACCGGTTGCCCGATGGCCGGATGGTCTATGTGCCGGAAGGGGCGACGCCAGGCGAGGCCACGGCTCCCTGATCAGCAGCTCCGCCGCTCAGCCCCGGCCCTGCGCCCAGATGCTGTCGGCGTGGCCCTGGTGCATCCGCCATCGGGTGCGCTGGGCGATGTACAGCAGCACCGGCACCGCAATGAGTGCGCTGACATCCACCGGCCAGCTCTGCGGATGGCTCCAGCTGCCGCCCACGCCCCACACGCCGGCCAGGCCGCATGCGCAAGCAAGGCCATGACGGGGCGGATGGGCCTGCCCGTGTGCTCTCACGCGTTTGCACAGGGCGCATGCGGGGTTCCGCGCGCGCCGGTTCGCCGGTCGGCCGTGCGAAGATCGCGGGCCGGGAACATCGAGGTTCCTGCGACCGGAGAGTATGGAATGCGATCAGCAATGACGTGGGTGATTGGACTGGCAGCCCTGCTCCTGCAGGGCTGCGGCCAGCACCCGCAGGACGAGGCGGCGCCACGGCCCGTGGGTGCGCCAGCGGCAACGGCACAGGCGCCGGTCCGCGCCTCTGCCCTGGAGGGGCAGCGTGGCAGTGGCCAGCCGTATGAGATCGTGGGGACCGAGGTATGGGACGTGCCCGATCCGGCGTCTGGGCGGACCTATCAGGTGTTCATCGGCCTGCCACCTTCGTATGCCGAGCAGCCGGCGCGCCGTTATCCGGTGCTGTATGTCACCGACGCCGATTATGCCTTCCCGCTCATCCGCCAGATCGGCCGGCGATTGAACGTGGAAGGGCCGAAGATCGAGGAATTCATCCTGGTGGGACTGTCCTACGCCAGGGGCGATGACGGAATGACCAGCCGCCGCCGCGATTACACGCCTTCGCCAGCGGGCGCCGGCGGCGATTCCAGCGCTGCCGTACATGGCGGCGCGGCGGATTACATGGCGTACCTGGAGGGGCAGGTGCTTCCGTTCGTCGCGCAGCGCTATCGCACCGATGAGGAAAGGCGGCTGTTCCTGGGCCATTCCTATGGCAGCCTGCTGGGCACGCAGATCCTGCTCACCCAGCCGCGGATGTTCTCCGGCTACATCCTGGGCAGTCCTTCCTACTGGTACGACACGCACTGGATGGAGGGCCTGGAATCGCGCTTCGCCGAGGCCCGGCAGGACCTGCATGCCGAGGTGTACATGTACATCGGCGAGCAGGAGCAACGCGCGTTCGGGCAGCGCTACGACATGGTGGCCGATGCGCGGCGCATGGTGCATGCGTTGTCCACGCGCCGTTATCCATCGTTGCAGATGACGCTGGACGTGCTGGATGGCGAAACCCACCTGACCGTCGCGCCGCGTGGCTTCACACGTGGGTTGCAGCAGCTGTTGCCGGTGCCGGCGGCCAGCGCACGCCCTTCACCCGGCATGCGCCAGGATGTGCCGCTTCCAGGATGAGGCCGGCCGATGCAGCAGCTGAAGGTGAACGCGTGAGTCCGGCGTCGCATCGCCGCTCCATGCTCGTGGCGGGGCTTTCCACCGTCGTGGAGTGGTACGACTTCACCTTGTATCTGTACTTCGCCACGGTGCTGTCGCGGGTGTTCTTCGGTGGCGGCGAGCAGGCGCTGCTGGCCACCCTGGCAGGCTTCGCGGTGTCCTACCTGATGCGTCCGCTCGGCGCGTTGTGTTTCGGCCATCTGGGCGACCGCTTGGGCCGGCGCTGGATGCTGCTGGCGTCGATGGCGCTGATGGCCGCAGCGATGCTGGCGACCGCGCTGTTGCCCACCCATGCTCAGCTGGGCGCGGGAGCAGGGATGCTGCTGCTGGTACTGCGCTGCGTGATGGCGTTTTCGGTCGGCGGCGAATACACCGGCGTGGTGGCCTATCTGCTGGAAACCGCGCCCGAGCGACGACGCGGGCTGGTGACGTCGCTGGCCTCGGCGGCCAGTGAAGTGGGCGCGCTGCTGGCGGTGGCGGTGTCCGCGCTGACGGTGTGGCTGCTGCCGGCGCCACAGCTGGACACATGGGGCTGGCGCATTCCCTTCTTCGTCGGTGCCGCGCTGGCGCTGGTGATCCTGCTGGCGCGCTCGACAATGCATGAATCGCCCGAGTTCGAGCGCCAGCAGCGCGAGGGCAGCGTGCCCGCCGCGCCGATCCTGCACATCCTGCGCAGGCATCCGAGGGCCGTAGTGCGGACGTTCGCGATTTCGGCACTGGGGTCCATCACGTACTACGTGGGCATCACCTATGTGCCGGCGTTTCTGCATGCCAACGGCCGTGAAGAGAGCGAAGCGCTGCTGTTGTCGCTGGTTGCGGCGGTCGCGGTGATCCTGGTGACGCCCCTGTCCGGTGCGCTGTCCGATCGCTTCGGCCGCCGGCCGCTGTTGCTGGTACTGACGCTGATGGCGGCACTGCTGCCGCTGTCGATGTTCGCGTGGATGGCCGATGCCTCTGCCTTCGGGGTGGTGCTGGCGGCGGTGGTGCTGGCCTGCGTGGCCGGTGGCATCAGCGCCGTGGCCGCCCCGGCCACTGCCGAACAGTTTCCCGGCGAAGGCCGCCTCAGCGGGCTGGCGCTGGGGGTGACGATGGCTACCGCGGTGTTCGGTGGCGCGACGCCCTGGCTGGCGCAATGGTGGGTGGAACGCAGCGGCTGGCAGGCCGCGCCAGGCGCGATGATCGCGCTGGTCGCGGTGCTGGTGCTGCCGGTGCTGTGGACGCTGCCGGAGACGCGCCCGCACCGGCGCGCCGCGGCATCGCCGCCGGCGGCCGGCCGGCGCTTCTCATAGCGCCAGGGTCTTCTCGATATCGGCCAGCACCGCGCTGGCGTCCACGCCGATGGCGATGGACTGCATGGACTGGCCATCCCATACGCTGGGTCCGAAGGCCATGCCAGCGGGCTTGGGAATGGTCATGCCGCGTGCCACGCCGTCGGTCGCCACGCGCACACTGGCGTGTTCAAACTCGAACAGCTCGGGCCGGGTCAGTGCAATGCAGGCGCAGCAGTCATGCACCACCATGCCCTTGTGGCCCGCCTGCAGGTAGAAGTCCACGTAATCCTGCGACAGCACACGCACCAGATCGGCATCGGCGCCGCCGGCGTGGGCCAGCGCATCCAGTCCGTGGCGATCCATCTCCACCCGGGTGGTGACATCCAGGCCGATGGCGGTGACAGGCCATGGCGCGGTGAACACGATGTCCGCCGCTTCGGCGTCGCCCCAGATGTTGGCTTCCGCCGCCGGCGTGATGTTGCCGTTGACATGAAACGCACCGCCCATGATCACCACGCCCCGCACCAGTGTGGCGATGTCCGGCGCATCACGCAGGGCCAAGGCCAGGTTGGTCATGCGACCGACGGCAACCAGGGTGACTTCGTTCGGATGCGCGCGGACCAGGTCGATGATGAACTGGTGTGCGGGACGCGGGTCGGCTGCCACGCCCAGCTGTTCCGGTACCGGATGGTTGCCCAGTCCGTTGTGGCCGTGGATATGCACCGGCCAGGCTTCCGGCGTGGCATCGGGCTGCAGCGGGCCGGCAGCACCGCGCGCGACGGGGGCGTCCAGGCCCCAGACCTGTTTCAGGTACAGCGCGTTGTGCGTGGTCGATTCCACCGCTGCGTTGCCGAACACGGTGGTGATGCCGATCAGATCGATCTGCGGATGCTTGTGCAGGTAGAGCAGGGCCAGTGCGTCGTCGACGCCCGGGTCGGTATCGAAAATGACTTTCAGCATGGTGGTGGTGTTCTTCCGTGTAATGCGGGGGCGCACGAGCCTGGCGCTCGCCGGGTGCGTATTGTCTCAGGCAGGTAGCCATGATGACAGGCATGCCGGGCGCGTAGAAGGCGAGCAATGCAGCAGACCGGTGTCCACACAAAGAAGAACCGCCACCCGAAGGTGGCGGTCCGTTGTGCAACATGCAGGGTGCTTACAGCGCCTGCAGCTCTTCGTTGGCGTTGCGTCTTTCCTGCGGCGGCGCTGCTGCCGGGCGCGCGATGGTCGCCGGCACCGCGGCAGGCGATGCCACGTCGGCGGGTACCTCCAGATAGGGCAGCTGCAAGGTCTGGCTGGTCAGCGTGCGGATCTGGTTGGTCAGCGCCGCGCTCTCATTGAGCTTGCGACCATAGGACGGCACGATTTCGCGCAGGCGGCTTTCCCATCCGCCCTTCATTTCCTGCGGAAACGCCTTGGCCAGCAGGTCGAGCATGATCGGCGGCGAGGTGGACGCACCGGGCGAAGCACCCAGCAGCGCGGCCAGGGTGTGGTCCTTGTCGGTGACGATCTCGGTGCCGAACTGCAGCACGGGGCCCTTCTCCGGGTCGCGCTTGATGATCTGCACGCGCTGCCCGGCGGTCACCAGCTTCCAGTCTTCGCGCCTGGCGTTGGGGAAATACTTCAGCAGCTCGGCTTGGCGGTCATCGTCGTCCAGCATCGCCTGGCCCATCAGGTACTTCACCAGGTCGAGGTTTTCCGCGCCCACATCGAGCATGGGCAACACGTTGTCATGGTTTACCGACGAATACAGGTCGAACCAGGAACCGTGCTTGAGGAACTTCGTGCTGTACAGCGCGAAGGGGCCGAACAGAACCACCGGCTTGCCGTCCAGCCTGCGTGCATCCAGGTGCGGCACGGACATCGGCGGCGAGCCGGTTTCAGCCATGCCGTAGGCCTTCACGCTGTGCCGCGAGGCGATATCCTGGCCCTGGAACGCCAGGAACTGTCCGCCCACCGGGAAGCCGGCGTAATTCCTGGATTCCGGAATACCCGACATCTGCAGCAGCTTCAGCGCGGCGCCACCGGCACCGATGAAGACGAAGCGCGAACGGGTGGTGCGTTCCTCGCCGGACTTCAGGTCCTTGACGGTCACGTTCCAGGTCTGGTCATCGTTCTGGCGCAGTGCGGTCACCTCATGGCCCAGGTGCAGGCCGAAGTTCGGGCTGCGGGTGAGGCCATCGGCCAGCTGCCGGGTGATCACCCCGAAGTTGACGTCGGTGCCCAGCGGCATCCAGGTCGCGGCCACCTTCTGGGCCGGATCGCGGCCTTCCATCAACAGCGGTGCCCAGGCCTTGATCTGTGCCGGGTCCTCGCTGTACTGCATGCCGTAGAACAGCGGATTCTTCGACAGTGCCTGCTGGCGCTTGTGCAGGAAGGCGATATTGTCATCGCCCCAGACAAAGCTCATGTGCGGGGTGGGGTTGATGAAGTCGCTGGGCTTGCCAAGGCGACCCTCGCGCACCTGGTGCGACCAGAACTGCCGGGAAACCTCGAACTGTTCGGCGATGGCTACCGCGCGCTTGGTCTCGATGCGGCCGTCGGGCAGTTCCGGCGTGTAGTTCAGTTCGGCGAACGCGGAATGGCCGGTGCCGGCGTTGTTCCAGCCATCCGAGCTTTCTTCGGCCACGCCATCGCGTCGTTCATAGAGCTGGATGTTCCAGTCCGGTTGCAGTTCCTGCAGGTAGGTGGCCAGGGTGATGCTCATGATGCCGGCGCCTACCAGCACCACGTCGACCGGTTTGTCGTTGCTGGCGGCCGGTACGGAGCGCTGGGTCAGTGGCCAGTACAGGAACAGTACCGATGCCAGCACCAGCACCACGAGCAGGGCGGCCAGGGCCTTGCCGAATTTCTTCATGGGAAGGGTTTCTGGTTGGGGAGGGAGTCAGGTCAGGGTGCGGGGCAGGTGAGGTGCGTGAAAGCACGCGGTGAGGTGGCCTGCGGCTGCGCCCGGGACGACATTTTACCCCGGGCGGACGTGATGATGCTGCAATGCAGCATCCTGCTCGGGGGGCGGGACCACTCAGGTGCGCACGGCAGGCGTCCCATCCAGGGTGAAGTATTCCACGGCGAAATAGATGGTCTGGTAGGCCAGTGTCAATCCCGCGAGGATGCCCTGGCTGCGCTGTGAACGCAGCCGCCAGCCCAACGCCACCACCACCAGCATGAGCGCGGTATGCAGCGGGTAGGCCTCGCCGAGCAGCCGCCAGCGGCTGTGCCCCTTGATGGCGGTGTCGCCCAGATCGAGCAGGGTGAGCAGCCCGATCACTGCGAAGAACCACCGTCTGCGCTGCAGAAGGTAGTTGCCCAGGCTGCCGTATTCGCGCACGTCATCCGGGAACAGCAGCGTGCACAGGAGGTACCAGACCGCGCAGTAGCTGATGACGAACAGGTAGATTCCGAACGTCCAATGGTGGACTTCGCTCAAGCGGAACTCCCACCACCAGAACGTCACCAGGGAAACCAGCGCCCACGCCACCCAGCACACATGCAGCAGCGAACAGCCACGGCGCTGGGGGTGTTCGATGATGGACGCCAGGCCACGCAGCAGGGTGGTGATGGACAGTCCGAGGATGATGCCCATCACCACGCGGATATGCAGGAAGACCGGTGCGGTGTCCATCAGTGCGTATCTCCGCCAGGGGATGTCTGATGGTGTCGCCGGCCGGGTGGTCGGATTGTGTACGACCGCGCCCGACGCATCACCGCCTGCGGCGCACCAGCGCGGACGACGCATCCAGTACCGCGCGGGTCAGCAGTGCCATGGTCTGCACATCGCCCTTCCAGTGCTGCCAGTACAGCGGCACGTCTTCCCAGGCGCGTTGCCGTACATGGACCAGCCGACCCGCGTCCAGATGGCGCTTGACCAGCGGCAGGGGATTCATCGTCCAGCCCAGTCCGCCCAGGTTGGCCTGCACGAACGCCCGGGTGGAAGGAATCCACCAGGTCGGTGCGGTGTTCGGCACATCGGTGCCGGCCATGCGTTGGGCGAAGCGCGCCTGCATGTCGTCCTTGCGGTTGAACACCAGCACCGGCGCCTGGGCCAGCGCCTGGGCGGTCACACCCTTGGCGAAATGGCGCTCGCGGAAGGCCGGGGTGCAGGTGGCTGCATAGCGGATGCTGCCCAGTGGGTGGATCTGGCAGCCCTGCACGGGCTCGTCCAGGGTGGTCACCGCGCCCAGCACGGTGCCCTGGCGCAGCAGTTCGGCGGTGTGGTCCTGGTCTTCCACGCGCAGGTCCAGTGTGGTGCCGGTGGACTGCGCGAACTGCTGCGCGGCCTGGGGAAACCAGGTTTCCAGGCTGTCATGGTTCACCGCCACCGGGATGCTCGCCTGCGGCAGATCCTCGTCGGCCACGCCCATGCGGTGCAGGGCATCGTGCTCCAGCAGCGCGGTCTGCTCGGCCAGCTGCACCAGGACCTGGCCTTCGGCCGTGGCGGTTGCCGGGCTGCCGCGCTTGACCAGCAGGCGGCCGACGCGGTCTTCCAGCGCCTTGATGCGCTGCGAGACCGCCGAGGCGGTGACATTGAGCGCCTGCGCGGCGCGGTCGAAGCTGCCTTCGCGGACGACGGCGGCGAGGGCGCGGAGCTGGGCATGGTCGATGCGCATCGGATTAAGTTCCTCTAAAGACGCATTAGCAAGTTTAGCTGGGCTTTTTCATGTTGCAACGCGACAATGCACCCCGTCACCGGTGCTGTCCGCCTCCGCGAGGCACCGGCTCCCCCCGCAGCATCAGGTAGTCCACGCCATGTTTTCCATCATTTCCGCCAGCACCGGCCTCGCGGCCTGGTTCAGTGGTGCCGCCACCGGCATCGGCCTGTTCGCCGTGGTCGGCGCGCAGAGTGCGTTCATCCTGCGTCAGGGCATCCTGCGCCGGCATATCGTGCCGGTCGTGGCCACCTGCGCGGCCATCGATGCCATCTTCATCTTCGCCAGCGTCGCCGGCCTGCGCACGCTTACCCAAGCACTGCCGTGGCTCACCAGCGCGGTGCTGTGGACCGGCGTGGCATTCCTGGCGTGGTATGCGCTGAAGTCCGCACGCCGCGCGCTGGCCGGCGGCGGTGGCATGGGCGAGGCCGACAGCGATGATGGCAGCCGCCGCGCCGTGCTGATGGCGGCCGTGGGCTTTTCGCTGATCAATCCGCATTTCTGGCTGGACATGATGGTGATCGGCTCCATCGCCGAGAACTTCGGCAATGCGCGTATGGCATTCGCCGCCGGCGTGGTGACGGCCAGCTGCCTGTGGCTCACCGCCCAGGGGCTCGGCGCGCGCCTGCTGGCGCCGCTGTTCAACAAGCCCGGCACCTGGCGCGTGCTGGACGGCACCATCGCGGTGATCCTCAGCATTCTTGCGCTGGCCCTCGCGGTCCGTGGCGTGCACTGAATTCCACTCTCTCCAAGGTGTGGTTGGCCGGGCGGCGTCTGCATGGCGCCGCCCGCGCCTTTTTCGCGATCGACTCTTCATCTCTGTGGTCCATCTCGTGTCTACTGCGCGGGCGATGGACATACTGTCCATGGATGAAAGGGGATAAGGATGCGCAGCACGTTTCTGGCGGCGATGTTCGTCGCGATGGGGATGCCGGCGGGGGCCGGCGCGGTTGACCTGGATGCCTACCTTCGCCGGGAAAGCTTCACCGACATAAAGATCTCGCCGGGGGGCGAGTATTACGCAACGACCATTCCGTTCGAGAAATCCACGGCGATCGCCATCCTGCGCGTTGACGATGGCAAGGTCACAGGTACCTTCAATCCGCCGGAAGGCGACTACGCGGCGAAGTTCGACTGGGTGAACGACAAACGCGTGTTGGTGGAGCTGGCCAAGAAAATGGGCACGCTGGATCAGCCGCGCGCCACCGGCGAGCTGTACGGATTGTCTGCCGAGAGCCGTGGCGGTGATCTGCTGGTCGGCTATCGAGTGGCGGGCGGCCATACCGGCACCCATATTGCCGGCAAGAAGGCAGAACGGGTTGCGGCATTTCTGGCCGATGACCTGCCTGGCGATGACCGGAGCGTGCTGGTGGCGGTGAATGGCGTCGGCGGCGAGCCTTATACGCGGCTGGAGCGGATGGACGTCCGCAGTGGGCGGCGCACGCCTGTGGCGCGCTCGCCGGTGCGCCGCGGCAGTTTCACCACCGATGCCCAGGGCCAGGCGCGCTTCGTGCATGGCGCCGGCACGGACAACGTCAACAAGCTGTACCACCGCAGCCGCAACGGCGAGGACTGGTCGCTGGTGAACGATGAAGCGGTGACCGGGCGCATCGAGACAGCCATCGGTTTTTCCGAGGATGGCAGCCTGGCGTATCTGCGCGTCGAACGGGCCGAGGGGCCGGATGTCATCGTCAGCTGGGACCCGCAGACAGACGAACGCAAGCAGGCGCTGAGCGACCCGCTGGTGAACCCCAATCGCATCATCTACCGTCCTGGCACCGCCATTCCGGTGGGGGCGTTGTTCCTGGGCGATACCCCGCGCACGCGTTTCTTCGATGAGGCGTCCGCCGATGCGCGCCTGTATCGCAGCCTGGAATCCGCGTTCAATGGCAACGCGGTGTACATCACATCCAGCACCCGGGATGGGAACAAGGTGCTGGTGGAGACATTTTCCGGCACCAATCCGGGAGATTTCTTTGTCTACGACCAGAAGGCCAAGGCGGCGCAGCACCTGATCAGCCGCAGCGACTGGATCAACCCTGAGCAGGCCGCGCCGGCGCGTCCCATCACCCTGAAGGCGCGCGATGGACTGCCCCTGCATGGCTTCCTGACCACGCCAAAGGGTAGTGAAGGGAAGGCACTGCCCATGGTGGTGCTGCCGCATGGCGGGCCGTTCGGCGTATTCGACGACGGTACATACGACCGTGAATCACAGTTGCTGGCGGCCGCGGGTTACGCGGTGCTGCAGCTCAACTTCCGTGGTTCGGGCAACTATGGGCGCGCCTACGAGCAGGCGGGTGCGCGGCAGTGGGGCGGCGCCATGCAGGACGACCTGACCGATGCCACACGCTGGGCCATCGACCAGGGCATTGCCGAGCGCTCGAAGATCTGCATCTATGGAGCGAGTTATGGCGGGTACGCAGCATTGATGGGCGTGGCCCGGGAGCCTGCGCTGTACCAGTGTGCGGCTGGCTACGTGGGGGTTTACGACCTGCCGATGATGCATGCGCGTGGCGATATCCAGGAACAGCGATCCGGCGTGACCTATCTGCGCGAGTGGCTGGGAGACCCTGAAAAGCTGCGCGAGGTGTCGCCAGTGAACCTGGCGGCCAACATCAAGGTACCGGTATTCCTGGCGGCCGGAGGCGAGGACGAGCGTGCTCCGATCCAGCACACCCAACGCATGGAAGCAGCGCTGAAGAAGGCGGGCGTGCCGGTGGAAAGCCTGTATTACCCCCGCGAAGGCCATGGCTTCTACGTGGACGCCAACCGTCGCGAGTACTACACCCGGTTGCTCGCCTTCCTGTCCCGGCACCTGGGCGGCGAAACCGCGCAGTAACCCGGAAAAAGGGGACGGAGGCGGTTATTTGAAATTAACCACCTCCGTCCCCGTTTATCTGACGCCGTGCATCATCCGGCGCAGCAGCGGGGCGCAGGCAAAGGCCAGCACCGCGCAGCCCAGCCCGATCCACATCAGCAGCCAGAACAGGTGGGCGTAGGCGGCCGAGGCGCTGGCCAGGTCCAGGGCCTGGCCTTCCGGTACTTCAATCGCCGCAAGCTTGCCGAACAGCGCGGCCAGGGTTTCCGAAAACGCCGTGGCCAGGAACCAGGTGCCCATCATCAGGCTCATCACGCGCGGCACGGCCAGCTGGGTCACGGCCGACAGGCCCACCGGCGACAGGCACATCTCGCCGCTGGCCAGCAGGAAGTACGCCAGCACCAGCCACCACACGCTGGCCATCTGCCCGGTTTCGCCCACCTGCTGCGCGGCAAGGGCCAGCGGCACGAAGGCCAGCGCGCCCAGCACCAGCCCGATGGACGATTTCACCGCCTTGCCAGGCTCGGCGCGGCGCTTGCCCAGCCACGCCCACAGCAGTGCGAACAGGGGCGCAAGCACCACGAGGAACAGGCCGCCGAGATAGGTCAGCGAACCGGCCGTCTGCGGGATCACCAGGCAATCGCGCACCAGCAGCACCAGCATCACCAGTACGAGAGCGGTGAACAGGCGGCGTGGCAGCAGCGAACCCGGCGAACGCTCGGACAGGCGCGCGCTGGCCACGAAACCCAGCGGTGCCAGCAGCAAGGACAGCATGGACCACGGCAGCGGCGTGCCATCGCGGATCACCAGCGACGGCACGATGTCCTTGGTCAGCAGGCGGTCGGTGAAGGTGACCCAGGAGCCGTAGCTCTGCTCGTACAGGGTGAAGAACACCAGCGCCATCAGGATCAGTGCCATCAGCGCGATCATCTGCTGTCGCTGCACAGGCGTGCAGCGGGCGCCGGTGAACCAGGCGAACCACAGCAGCACGCCCCCCAGCACCACGATCATCAGCAGCAGGGCCAGGCTGATTTCACCGCCCAGGGCGAAGGCTCCATTGGCCGCCGCCCACATCAGCCACGCCACCGGCAGCACGCCAGCCACTGCCAGCAGATAGATGAGCCATTCGCGCCGGAGGCCGAACACGATTTGCCGCAGCGACGCGGGATCGCGGGATTCGGCGTGCCCATGCAGGTATTTCTGGCCCCACAGGAACATGCACAGGCCGGCGAGCATGCCGATGCCGGCCGCGCCGAAGCCATATTTCCAGCCGTAGGCTTCACCGAGGAAACCGCAGACCAGCGAAGCGAACAGGGCACCGAGGTTGATGCCGGCGTAGAACAGCGAGAAACCCGAGTCGCGGCGTGGATCGTCTTCGGCATACAGCTTGCCGACGATGGTGGAGATGTTCGGCTTGAGGAAGCCGACACCCATGATGATCAGCGCCAGCGACAGGTAGGTGACCATCAGCGCGCCGGTGTCGCGGACCACCTGGCCATCCAGCCGGTACGCGGCGTGGCCTTCGAATGCCATGCCCAGGTGGCCCAGTACCAGCAGCGTACCGCCGAACAATACCGCCCGGCGCATGCCCAGCCAGCGGTCGGCCAGCATGCCGCCGAACACGGGAATGCAATACACCAGGCCGCCATAGGCACCCAGCAGGTCCAGCCCGGCCTTGTCGCCGAACAGGTGGTACTTGGTGAGATACAACAGCAGCAGCGCCTTCATTCCATAGAAGGAAAAGCGCTCCCACATTTCGGTGAAGAAGCAGACATAGACCCCCTTGGGGTGGCCAAGGAAATCATCGGAAGGCAGGCGGGATTCAGTCATGGCGGGAGAGTACAGCAGCGCCGGGAGGGGTGGGCCTTACCTGGGTGCGGCTTCGGGCATGGATCGCCATCGGGAATGCCCCCGGTCCACTGCGCTGGACTTGATGGCCCCCGGACGCTAGCGTTGCAGGGATTTTTTACGCAATCAGGGGCTTCCATGAAACACGACGCTGCACCCAGGCAGCTCACCTTCCGCGCGGTGCTGCTTGCCATCGTGCTGGCGGTGATTCTGTCTGCCGCCAACGCCTATCTGGGCCTGTTCGCCGGCCTGACCATCGCCACGGCGATTCCCGCGGCCGTCATCTCCATGGGTGTGCTGCGCCTCCTTGGCGGCGGCACCATCCTGGAGAACAACATCGTGCAGACCGGCGCATCGGCCGGTTCGTCGATTGCGGCGGGCGTGATCTTCACCATTCCCGCGCTGGTGATCATGGGTTACTGGCCGGACTTCAGGTACTGGTGGGTGCTGGGCATCGCCGGCCTGGGTGGTCTGCTGGGCGTGTTGTTCTCGGTGCCGCTGCGGCGCTCGATGATCGTCGAAGAGCCGCTGCCGTTCCCGGAAGGCAAGGCGGCGGCCGAAGTGCTGAGGGCCGGTGAGAATCCCGGTCCCGGTCTGAAGATCCTCGGCCTGTCGGCGGTCATCGGCGCTGTGGTCAAGGTTGCTGCTGCCAGTGGCATGCGCCTGATTCCAGATGCATGGGCCGCGTCGGCCTACCTGGGCAGCTCGCGGATCACCGCGTTCATCGGCACCAACCTGTCGCCGGCCCTGCTGGGCGTGGGTTACATCGTCGGACTCAACGTCGGCATCGTGGTGGTGTCCGGCTCGATCCTGACCTGGCATATCGCCATCCCGTTGTACCAGGCCTTCTTCCTGCAGACCGATCCGGGCCTGGCCGCCGCCATCGCCGATGCTTCGTCCACCGATGCGGCGTTCGCGATCTGGGGCGCGAAGATGCGCTATCTGGGCGTCGGCGCGATGCTCATTGGTGGCATCTGGACCCTGTTCTCGCTGCGCAGATCGCTGCTCAACGGCGTGAAAAGTGGTTTCGCCGCCGCGCGCAAGAGCAGTGGGCCGGTGCTGGCGCATACCGAGCGGGACCTGCCGATGAAGTGGATGCTGGTCGCGCTGGTGGTATTCACCCTGCCGCTGCTGGCGCTGTACCAGGCCATCGTGGGCCAGTGGCATGTGTCGATTCCGATGACCGTCATCATGATCGTCGCCGGTTTCCTGTTCGTATCGGTATCGGCATACCTGGCCGGCCTGATCGGTTCGTCGAACAATCCGGTTTCGGGCATCACCATTTCCACCATCCTGTTCGCCTCGGCGGTACTGGTGCTGCTGCTGGGCAAGGACGGCCTGACGCCGGTTGGCGCGTTCGGCGCGCCGCTGGGCGCGGTGGCCGCAATCATGATCGGTGCGGTGGTGTGCTGCGCGGCGGCCGTGGGCGGCGACAATCTGCAGGATCTCAAGGCCGGTTACATCGTCGGCGCGACGCCATGGAAGCAGCAGCTGATGCTGGGCATCGGCGCGTTTTCCTGCGCGCTGATCATGGCCCCGGTGCTGAACCTGCTGGCCACCGCCTACGGTATCGGCGCGCCGACGCCGGAGCATCCCAATTCGCTGGCCGCGCCGCAGGCGAACCTGATGGCCTCGGTGGCCCGCGGCCTGTTTGGCGGCGAGCTGCCGTGGAACTTCATCCTCCTCGGTGCCGTGGTGGGCGCGGGCATCATCGCCTACGACGAATGGCTGAAGGCGCGCGGTTCGCGCTTCCGGGTGCCGGTGCTGGCTGCCGCGATCGGCATCTACCTGCCGCTGGAGCTGATGGTGCCGATCTTCCTGGGCGGCCTGATTTCCTGGCTGGTGGAGCGCTTCCACAAGGTGCGCGCCGAGGACGAGGAAGGCCGCGACCGCGTACACAAGCCGGGCGTGCTGTTCGCCGCTGGCCTGATCACCGGCGAAGCGCTGATGGGTATCGCGATCGCCGTGCCGATCGTGGTCAGCAGCCGTGCCGACGTGCTGGCGGTGCCGTTCTCGCTGCCAGCCGCACAATGGATAGGGCTGGCGGTGCTGTTCCTGGTCGGCTGGCTGATCTACCGCACCGGCAAGCGCGCGCAGGTGTGATGAAGTAGTGCCGGGCTCTGCCCGGCAGGCCGGAGAGGCAGCCGGGCAGAGCCCGGCTCTGCATGACCGATGGGCTAGGCACGGCACACCGCGCGGGCCTACCATCGACGTTTTGCCGTCCTGCGGAGAACCCGATGAAATTCCGTCATGCCCTGTTGCCGTTGAGCCTGCTCGCGGCGCTGCCGACCGTGGCTGCTGCCCGCGGCCTCGATGTCCGCGACATGATCGCCATGGACCGGGTTTCCGCACCGGTACTCACCGCCGATGGCGGCACCGTGGTCTTCGCCAAGCGCAGTGTGGATGCCCAGCAGAAGGCCAGCAGCGCGCTGTTCGTACGCAACCTGCGCACCCGCGATGCCGCTCCGCCGAAGCAGCTCACTCCGGCCGGCTGGAACGTCAATTCGGCCTCGTTGTCCGCCGACGGCCGCAACGTGTACTTCCTGAGCGGCAGGAGCGGCAGCCAGCAGCTCTACGTGCAGGGTCTGCAGGGAGGCGCGCCGCGCCAGCTGACCGATTTCCCGGTGGATGTGGACAGCTACCACGTTTCGCCGCAGGACGATCGCGTACTGTTCAGCGCTGCGGTCTTCCAGGATTGTGGTTCGGACCTGGCCTGCACCGACAAGAGGCTTGCCGAGCGCAAGGAAACCAAGGCCAGCGGTCAGGTGTTCGATTCGATGTTCGTGCGCCACTGGGATACCTGGAACGACGGTCGCCGCAACACGCTGTTCGTGGCGCCGCTGCCCACCGGCAAGGCGGCGGCGGTGAAGGGCGCTTCTGCGCTGAGCGCGACGCTGGCCGGTGATGCGCCGTCCAAGCCGTTCGGTGGCAATGATGATTTCGCCTGGGCACCGGATGGCCGCAGCGTGGTGGCCAGCATCCGCGTGGCCGGCCGTGAGGAACCGTGGTCGACCAACTTCGACCTGTACCGCTTCGATGCCGATGGAAAGTCCGCGCCCGTCAACCTGACCGCAGACAACAAGGCCTGGGACGCCGGCCCGGTATTCAGTGCCGATGGCAGCACTCTGTTCTACCGCGCCATGAAGCGTCCCGGTTTCGAGGCGGATCGCTTCGGCCTGATGGCGCTCGACCTGGCCAGCGGCACCCGCCGCGAGATCGCTGCGGACTGGGATCGTTCCGCCGGCGGCATCGTGCTGTCGGCCGATGGCAGCACCCTGTACACCACCGCCGACGACATGGGCGAGCATCCGCTGTTCGCCGTGGACGTGGCCAGCGGCAAGGTGACCAAGCTGGTGGGCGAGGGCAGCGTGACCGCAGTGGATGTGGCCGGCAACAGCGTGGCCATCACCCGCAACAGCCTGAAGAGCAACGACCAGGTGCTGGTGGGTCTGCTGCCGGCCGACGGCCAGGCGATGGGCGAGCTGCGCGCGCTGACCCCGGCTGCCGGCGAGGTGCTGAAGGACGTCGATTTCGGCGATTTCGAGCAGTTCTCGTTCAAGGGCTGGAACAACGAGACCGTGCATGG
>JAAIGF010182846.1_pt1 | contig 25761 bp, 31 predicted proteins | sample 6487441 | NCBI WGS metagenome assembly JAAIGF01 (sample SAMN13974129, study PRJNA590717) | phyllosphere metagenome | biome: pepper field; feature: multiple bacterial spot infested pepper fields; material: pepper leaves; isolation source: leaves from pepper fields | host: Capsicum annuum ... | reverse complement strand
CAAGGCGCTGATCACCACCTCCAACACGCAGGTCGAAGAAGGCGTGACACTGGTCGGCGAGACCGGTCGCGCGCTGGAAACGATCGTGGCTGAAGTTCAGGAGATCAACCGTCACGTTGCGGCCATCGCCGAGTCGGCACAGGAACAGTCCTCCGGTCTTCAGCAGATCAACACTGCCGTCAACCAGATGGATCAGGACACGCAGAAGAACGCGGCAATGGTGGAAGAATCGACCGCTGCAAGCCATGGTCTTGCGCAGGAAGTGCATTCGCTCAACCAGCTGCTGGCGCAGTTCAAGCTTTCCGAAGGCAGCTATGCCGGAAATGCGGCAAGCGTTCGCACAGCCTCCACGGCTGATCGTCCCTCCGCCTCCCCTGCCCGCGCGCTCGGTCGCCGCATCTCCGCCGCCTTCTCCGGCAATGCGGCGCTCGATACCTCCAAGAGCAACTGGGAAGAGTTTTGATGCAGGACATTTCCGCTGCCGTGCGCGCCGATGACGCGCTCGAAATCATCGCATTCTTGCTGAACGACCAGCAGTTTGCGGTTCGTACCACTGCCATCCGCGAAATTCGCGGATGGGCCCCCGTTACCCCAATTCCCCACACGCCACCGGATGTGCTGGGCGTGATGAACCTGCGCGGAACGGTGATCCCGATCATCGATCTTTCGGCAAAGCTCGGAATGCCGCCTGCTGAAGCCAGCGAACGCAGCGCCATCGTCGTCACCAGCGTCAAGGGCAAGACCATCGGCATGATGGTGGACCGCGTCTCCGACATCCTCACCGTCTCCGCCGCCGACCTTCAGCCCGTGCCAGCCGCCGCAGGCCTTGCCACCACCGGCTACGCCGAAGGCATCTTCGCCCGCGAAAAGATGATGATCTGCTTCCTCAATCTCGACGCCATCTTCGCAACCGCCGAGCCCGAGGAATGGGGAGCTGAGGCGGAGGTCTGATCTGTCGCCCGTCAAGCGAAAATAGCGTTTGACGGGCACAACCAGCTCAACGTATGGCCTCCGTTGTTCACATCTCCATCAACGCGCTGGAATCAGATGCCGACGTGTTCGCCCAACACGGTTGTCCGCCTTACTGAACTGTGCAGCTCCAATATCCGCATCAAAATCTCCAAGGTGGAAATCCAGAGCATTCAGTATTCGCTCGCTGGCTGCGTAAACCGCTCTTCGGTTTGAGATAGGATTGCTATGATATAGAGCATTCCGGGCATCCCTTATCAAGTTCATGCTTGACTTGAAGTTATAGTGGTCCAGCTTGAACCCGATAATTTGATCCTCTCGAAACATCTTCCTGATCGTTGACCAGTCTGTCAGCATCAATCGCGTTAAGTCTCCAATCGTCAAGCAGTAGTAAAACTCATCGTTTTATCGGGTCCAGAGATGCATGCCTCGTGCGACTTGAGCAAATGCTCCATGGTGAAAAAACACTGCTTGATGAAATCTACCGTCGTGAGACGACCGTTAATGGCAACATTCACGAAACTCTTGTATGTTTTTCCCGCAAGGTGCGCGTCTCGAATGACAACCCACCAGTCCACTCGGCCAAAATAATTGCCTAGAAACTCGCTCAGAGACGACCTCATACTGTTTTCCAGCGCGAATATCACGGGATAGAGTGATGCAAGTTCTTTCGTCTTGCGATTATAGATCGCGTGGATCGTAATACGCTGCAACGCGGTTTCGACGGATACTTTATCAACAGCGCTGAGAGCCTCCTTGATGGAGGCCTTCAGAAGCTCTGGATGCAACACACGCAGATCGGCATGGAAGGCCTCAATTTGACGGGTATTGGGCGTGAACGTAAGATATGTACCCAGCAATTCGGCGATTGCTGCATGCCTCGGATGAAAAATCATTTCGCAAACTTGATTTCAGGTGTTGGCAAAGATATAAGTAAATCACTCGCTAGGTGGCGGAACATTGGTGACGCGAGCCTACGGCATGCACCGTAGCACCTTGAGAGTCTAAACACTGTATGGCTAGGCGTGGCTTTCAAGGCCGCGCCTTAGTCTTTTTAGATCAGCCTATTTGCCGGTGGCAATGTCTAAATTCGGTTTTTAGATCGAATAGACTAATGTGAAAAGCTCAGCCACATTATCGGTCTCGAGCTCCACGACCCAGAGGTCGCTGTCGAACCGGCTTTCCTTCTCCAGAATACTCTCCACCTCCTGCGCCTGCGCATCCTCAAGACGAAGCTCGAAGCGGCGTTCGGCGCGCACTTCCTCGTCGTCAGAGAAACTTTGGGGCGCAGGGCCGTAAAGATTTTCCAAGCCACCACGCAGTCGCTGCCGAATAAAGATAGCCCCCGCCTCCTCTGCCCCCTTGCACTCGATGGCAGCGAAATCACCTGCGGCAAAGACGCGGCGGATGAGGGCGGAGATGAAGATTTCGGATTTGAGGCGCATGGGGTTGTTATAGAGAGTGGATGGTTTGGGGGCTATGGAATTTTTGTTGGGGTTTGGGTTTCGCCGACGACCTTCACTTTACCACACGCGATATCTTGCTGAGATGTCAGCGTTTGCGGCTTACCCCCCTCTGCCCTGCCGGGCATCTCCCCCACAAGGAGGGAGATCGAATCGTGGATAGCTGTCGCCCATCTCTTGCGTCGAGGATGAAGCGCTGACCGTGCTGCTTGCCGATCTCCCCACCTGTGGGGGAGATGCCCGGCAGGGCAGAGGGGGGTGAGCCGCAAACGCGAGTGTCTTTTGGACCGGGGATGCATACCGAGCAGGCCTGCGGAGACCGAAGCCCTCACAAAGCCCCGATAGACTTCAGCTTCTTCAGCACTGCCTCGTTCGGCTCTCCCGTTTCCGGCAAGCGATAATGCTTTTCGAAATTGCGGATGGCCTGGCGGGTTTGTTCGCCGGCGACGCCGTCCACTTTTACGTCGGCATAGGCGATGTTGACGAGGCCTTGCTGGATTTTGGAGACCATGTCCTTTGGCGCGGGTTTTGCCGCGTTGCTGGACGAGAGCGAGATGGTCTGTGCTTTAGGCGTCGTTGTCTCGGCATTTCGGATGGCTGCGGCGACGGGATCAATTGCGACACCTCCGCTATTGGATGCTGCCGGGCGGTCCTGTGGAACGGCCTTGGGGATGGCGGCAACCGTGGTGGCGCTGTCGATCTTGAGGGCGGAAAGGATGCGGCTGGTTGGTTCGCCGGTCTGCTCCATGCCCACCGTTTCCTCGAAGAAGAGGATGGCGGCGGTGGTGCGTGGGCCGATCAGGCCGTCTGCCGGGCCTTCGTAAAGGCCGCGGCGTGAAAGTTCGCGCTGGATTTCGGCCACAAGGTCGGATGGCTGATGATTGGCGGGCGGCTGGCCGGGTGCTGCTGGCGTGGTCGCGACCTGCTGGCCGTTTTGCATGGCAGGCGCCTGCGGCGTGTCCGTCTGTCGCTCGATGCGGAAGGTCGTGACGTTGCCGTGTTCGCCAAGCGGCGAGGTCATGCGGTAACCGGCAATGCCGTTCGGATCATCTTCATCGCGCGTGCGCAAGAAGGGTGAAGGATGGTGGCCGGGCTGGTACCACAGCGCATTGGCGGCAACGAAGCCGAAAACCACGAGGAAGGCGGTGCAGCCGCCGACCAGCTTCGGATGACGCAGAATTTGCTCTCCCATGGCCATTGCGGCCACGGAAATCAAACCTGGCTCCTTGCGGGCCGGTGTTTTCCTAGGCGATTTTCGCTTTGGCGCGGCCATCCGCAGTGTCCTTCCTCTTCATCAATTCCGCACCGTTTGCGTTGTGCTTCAAGCGCGGCGGAAATTCCACCGGTGCTTCCGCCTCTCCACAGCTGTTGCGCTCCTGGCCGGAACCATCGGCAGGCAGCAACACGGTGACAACCGTTCCTTCGCCGGGGCGGCTGGTGATTGCGAAGCTGCCGCCGTGCAATTCCACCAGTCCCTTGACCAGCGATAGCCCCAGACCCGTGCCCTCATAGCGACGGGTATATTCGTTCTGCACCTGCATGAAAGGCTGACCCAGAAGCGCGATCTTGTCTTCGGCAATACCGATGCCGGTATCGCTGACGGTGAGCTTCAACAGGTTGCCTTGCAGCGCTGCATCGATGGAAACGACACCACCGGATTCGGTAAACTTGATGGCATTGCCCGCAAGATTGATGAGAACCTGCTGGATGGCGCGCTGATCTGCCACCACTTCACCCAGATCCCGCTGGATGCGGCTGGTCAGCGTCAGGCCCTTCTGCTTAGCCTGAAGGCCGAGCATGCCTTCGCAGGCGGAAATCACATCCGATATTCGGAAAGGCTCCATCATCAGCTCGTAATGGCCAGCTTCCAGCTTGCTCATATCCAGCATGGTGTTGACGACGGAGAGGAGATGCGCGCCCGACTGGCGGATCAGCATGACGTATTCGCGCTGACGCTCATTCTCCAGCTTGCCGAAATATTCTCCGGCAAGGATATCCGAGAAGCCGAGAACGGCGTTGAGCGGCGTGCGCAGCTCATGGCTGACGGCGGCGAGGAAACGGGATTTCGCATCGTTTGCCGATTCCGCCTCTGCCGCCTTGCGGACGACTTCGCGGCGCAGGACTTCCTTATCCGTGACATCGCGCAGCTGACCGACGACGCGCAGCAGCCTGCCCGCACGATCCCGTTCCGCCGTCATGTCCAGACGGGCATAAACGAATTGCACCTGCCGATTGGCCGTGCCGTTTTCGAAGCGCAGTTCGGCAATGGCGTTATCCTCACCCTGCCGCAGCGTATCGAAGGCCTGCATCAGGCCGATACGATCCGAGACATGCACCAGCTCGGCAAAAATGTGGCCGGTGCAATTTTGAATATGGGTGGGAAACTGGCGCTGATCGCGACCGGAAACCGTCTGCACGACGCCGTGCTCGTTGAAGAACAGCAGCAGGCCGGGCACCTGCGTTGCCAGCAAATCCTGTCTGGAGACTGGCTGTTCCACCACCTCGCGCGCGGGCTTGTGAAGTGTGAGAAGCAGTGCAGTGGCGGTGAGGAACAGGGCAACGACGACCGTAACACCGAGCGGAAGGGCGACGGAGGCGGAGAAAACCAGGCAGAAAACAGCGGGAACGACGACGAGTGCGGCAACACCGAAAGCGACGAGACGCCGAATGGCGCCCACCGTTGCAAGCCGTCCATCGGCATCGTCTTCCATGCGCGAAAGCCACATGCCTGCGGCATGATCGATCAACGCAATCGCTTTTTCCGTTATGTTACGCAATACCCGCACACCAAATCTGCAACTAGGCCGGACCGGCCCTTAACCATGCCCGACAATAGGGTCTGGCGGCTTAAGGAAAGGATAAAAGCAGGGCGCCGAAAGGCCGTTAAAACCCTTCGGAATCCCAATTCGGAGCATTTCAACCGGACTTCGTGCATCATGGTTAATGGCAGGTAAGCGAAGGAATTCGTTATATTTTTCTGTTCTTGTTAACTTCTGTGGCAGGCTCATGCCGCGCTTTGCCCTGCATTCAGGGACACCCGCCGCAATTATGCTTAACATCAGCCGTTAAAATTGTAGCGAAATCGCATTCATCGTCCTGAGGCGGAACAAATAGGTACAATTTGAATTAAATCTCGCTGATTTTTGCAAATGGCTGTTGGTCTCTTGGTCTTAGGTTGTTTTCAAGCCCGGAAAACAGGGCAACAACGGATGATCCGCAAAGGACGCCGGTCAAACAGGGTAGTCTCGCAATGTGGTTTCTGATCAAAGGAACATTCTGGTTTTCGCTGGTGCTTGTCGCACTCTCCTACTTCGGTGGCAGCAACGGCACCGATAACCAGAATTCGCAGATGAATGTCGCAGGCGCGGTTTCCGCTGTCAGCGAAGCCTACCGCTATGTCAGCGCCATCTGCATCGAAAAGCCGGATGTTTGCGTAAAGGGTGTCGAGACCTTCCACGCCTTTGGCGAACGTGCCCGTGAAGGTGCAAAAGTGGCCTATGAGCTGATCGATGCGCAGCTTGCCGGTAAGGATGAAAAGAAGATTGCCGATGTGGCCGCACCTGTTGTGGCGATCGACGCGCCTGTCGTGAGCGACGACATCAAGACCGGCACCATCAAGACCGAAAGCACCATTCCCGTGCCCCAGAAGCGCCCGACGCTCTGATATCGAATTCGAGAGACCCTCTCACCTCTCCTTGCGGCCCATCCCGCTATAGATGCGGCCGCCTGACTGCCCGACTGTGATGCCCTGCCCGAAGCGAAAGCTTCGCCGCAGGGCTTTTTTTCTTGAGCGGGAGAGTTCAATTCGCTCGCGCTTTCACCTATATCCGGGGCAGAAAACCACGGATGGCAGGCAAATGGCTTCTCTCGACAAGATCATGGACGACTTCTCCTTTCTGGACGATTGGGAGGATCGCTATCGCTATGTGATCGAACTCGGCAAGGCGCTGCCTGATCTTGCTGACGAGAAGAAGACCGCTGAGAACAAGGTGCAGGGCTGCGCGAGCCAGGTCTGGGTCGTGAGCCATAGCGATGGGGCGGCTGATCCGGTGCTGACATTCGAGGGCGATTCCGACGCGCACATCGTGCGCGGCCTCGTCGCCATCGTACTCGCCACCTATTCCGGCAAAAAAGCCTCCGAAATCGCCGCGCTGGACGCCATCGACGTCTTCGGCAAAATCGGGCTTGTCGAGCATCTCTCTTCCCAACGCGCCAATGGCCTGCGCTCCATGGTCAATCGCATTCGGGAAGAGGCGCGGTTGCTGGCGGCTTAAACGTCGACCAGCTCCACCCTCAATTTCTTACCGACCGAACGCGCGGCTCTTTCGAGGGTATCCAGCGAAACTGCAACATTATGTGGGTCGAGCACTCTGTTCACCTGAGTTCTGCTCGTGCCCATTTTAGCAGCCATATCGGATTTACTGATCGATTGTTGCTTGCGGGCTTGTTCGATTTGCCATGTCAGAACTCTCTTTATGGCCTCGCCGTAGACTTCTTCTCGCTCTCCGAGTTCATCGAGGAAGTCTTCGAGAGTTCCGCCGACCGAGGACTTTACGTTTGTCATTTGCTCTTCCTCTTGTCTTTCTTCTTTTGCCGCTTTGATCGTTCCAGATGCTCTTTCCAACGCTTCACGGCGAGCTTGATTGCATCCTGCTGACCATCCTTACCTTCCTCGCCATGCAACAGAAGCATGAGCCCATCATCGATCCCGAAATACGTTCGGGCTTCGACGGTGGTATTTTTGATGCTGGACCGGACCTCGCGAACACCGTCCCTTAGAGACCGGCAGATCGGCATGCCTATTGGCCAACCGAACTCCACTGTTGCAATATCTGAACCAACAACTTGGCGGTCTTTCTTGTCCAGAGAGGCGAGCCACTCCTTGACTGGCTCTGCTCCCTCTTCCGTAACGAAGAATGTCGCTACAATCCGCTTCATTCAAAAACCCTTGTACCGTATACGGTTCATTTTCGCAATCAATAAAGACGTGCTGCCCGAACACCGCACTGCGAAAAACATATTGGGGAAAGCAAAGGGAATCCACCATAAGTTGTCAAAGGCGACCGGCACCTTCCCTCACAATTCCGGTCGATAATCCTCCGTACCCCAGTGGTGGCTGTGGCGTTTGCCGGTGGGTTCTGGGGGTGCGTAATGGCGGTGGAGGGATTGGAGGGCGGCTCGGAGCATGAGTTTGGCGGAGCGGGCGGGCCATTGGCGTTCGCGTTCGATGATCTCGAGGCCTTTTTCGAAGCAGCAGACATCGATGGCGACGCCGGAGAGTTCCGGGCCGATTGCGTCTGCGGCGGCCGTGAAGCGGAGGCGGGCGGCCAGTGCGGTGTCCGTCAGGTCCTGCGCGCCGCTTTTCTGGCCTTTGACGCGCTGCGCCAGGCGCGGCTCCCATGAGGCGGTGACGCGGGGGTTGAGGTGGCCGCGATGGAAATCGCTTGCGAGCCGCTCTCCGGCGCCCAGAATATCCGGCGGGAAGAACAGCTTGCCGTCCCTGCCCTTCAGGCGCGCAAGGGTCTGAAGGGGTGACGACAATTCGTTGCGCCGCGCGGAATGCCACTCCCCATCAAGCTCGACGGAAACCGCCGCGCAATCGCGATGCTGCTCCTGAAAGATATCGTCGCGCTCCTTCACCAGCGCGCGCCGCAGGAACGATGCCGCCTCCGGCGTCGGCACGATTTCGTTTGCCTGCCAGCCGAGCAAGCCGCGAGACATGGCCTTTTCGAGAATGTCTTGCGGCATATTTCTGGATGCGGAACCCGCATGCGTGGAAACGCGAACGACCGACCCTTCATCCGACACGATTGCCGGACCTTTGCCGATGAAGCGAAGCAGGCGGACGAGCGATGCGATTTCCGCTGCATTCGCAGCGCGATCTTCAATTGACGCTGACATCGGCTTCTCCTTTCACGATCTGGAACATGCTTCTGGCGAGACGCTCCAGCATGGACACGAAATCATCGAAGCCCGGATTTTCGCGCCGTTCCTCCACCAGCAGGCAGGTGGTCTTGATGGTGGAACGATCACGCCCAAAGCACTGCGCGACCACCGGCACCGGTAGCGAAAGGCCCACATGGCAGATATAAATCGAAATCTGGCGGATGTGATTCATGGCGTGCCTGCGATCCCGCCTGTGCGATTCGCCGGATACGAGAACGAACATCTCGAAGGCAATCTGCCGCACGAACCGGCACACAAGCCTTTCGGAATGGGACGGCGAAGCCAATGAGGATAAAACGGCAAGCGGCGGCGCGGCTTCACTATTTTCTGCGGAAAGGGGCTGGACTGACATATGAAACTCCCTACTCAATAGGAATTAATTCATACATCACCCATCGACGGATGAAAAGAACAAACTAGGAACAAATTCTTATCGTATTGGGAATGAAGCGCAATTTCTGCGTCAGCAAAATGAAATACTAAGATACGTGCACACACTGAAACATCAACCCGAAGAAGAGCGAAGTTCTTTTTAACTCCTTCTGCTGGCAACAAAAAAGCCGACCCTAAGGCCGGCTTTTCGTAATATCTGGACTGATGGGGTGATCAGCGACCGGACTTGCGGCGCTGGCCGAGGCCCATTTCCTTTGCCAGGCGCGAACGCGCTTCGGCATAGGCCGGTGCCACCATTGGGTAGTCTACCGGCAGATCCCACTTTTCGCGGTATTCTTCCGGGGTGATGCTGTGATGCGTCGTCAGGTGACGCTTGAGCGACTTGAAAGAACCACCACATTCCAGGCAGATGATCTGGTCATCCTGAACCGATTTGCGCACGGAAATCGCAGGCTTCTGCTTTTCAACGCTGACTGCCGCAACAGCCGGGGCCGACGTGCCGCTGAGCGCGGTGTGTACATCGGAAATCAGGCTAGGAAGTTCCGCGACCGGAACGACATGGTGGCTAACATAGGCAGCAACGATATCCGCAGTCAGCTCGACCAGCAGATTCTGAGCGCCGCCGTATGTAGTTTCCGTCATTTAAGTGTCTCCTGTTCATGTCTCGCGTAGTGCCGGGCCGCGCCGCAGGCACCAGTGAAGCAAAGTTAACCCCAAGCCCACCTATCTGCATTTGTACTTAACAACCTGAAACCCGCCCCCGGATTCATGCAGAATAGACTGGAATTACTGACAATGATTGCGACAGCCTCGGCTCTGTTTCCAGGAAAATCCTCACCAAGACTTTTCAGCTCAATATAGGTTCTAATGGAAAGCCAATAACGACGAAGCAAATCAACATCAGCAACTTTACGTATTGTGGATAGCACTAAACCAAAAAAAGTCCAATTATTATTTTGGACTAATCCAGACGATAATTCAGCGCGAGCAGATATAAGAAATAACAGGTAATAAAAATTTGGAATATGTCGGGAGATAGAGCAAGTTAACGGAGGATAGTTTTTGCAACTCGACTATCCGTCTGCTTCGAGGTCGTCTCTCACTGTAAAAGAGGTGAGCCGATATCCGACCGTGTGTGAAGCTTTGGCAAGCAAATGTGCAGATACTGGGGCAGTGAGCACAACAAAAAGAAAACCGGCTATAGCACGCGCAAGAACCGGCAGTTCCTGCGAATGCAGGCCCACCGCCAGCAATAACAGGCCCGAACCGACAGTGCCTGCTTTGGATGCCGCGTGCATTCGAGTGTAAATATCAGGCAGGCGGTTGATTCCAATTGCCGCAGTCAAGGAAAATAGAGCGCCACTAACAAGAAGCACGGACACAACTATCGCAAGCATCCAGCTCATTTCTTCTTGTCCTTTCCGTGTTTTTCTTTGCGCTTGCCGCCTTTGGGTTTCTTGCTGCCCTTGGCCGCATGGCCTGCGCGGGGAATCACATCCGTACCATCCAGAACCTCTTTCCGCTTCTGCCCCTCTTCCGGTTTGCGTGAGAGGATGAAGCGGGCGAAAGCAACTGTCGCAAGGAAGCCGACGAGGCACAGCGCAATCGCGATATCGATATAAAGATTGAATCCTGTACGCACGGCAATGACGGCAATGAAGCCGATGGCGATGCCGACCAGCATATCCAGCGCCACGACCCGATCCGGCAATGTGGGTCCGATGACGACTCGATAGACGGTCAAAAGGAAGGCCGCGCAGAGAATGAAGAGTGCGGCAAGCGATGCAAAGGAAATGAGCGTTTCCGGTGTCATTTGCGAAACGCCTCCATGATCTTGCGCTCGAAGCCTTCGGCAATGGAGCGCCTGGTGGCTTCTATATCGCTGCAATCCAGCGCGTGGACGTAGAGCGTCGAACGATCATCCGTCACATCGACGGAGAGCGTGCCCGGCGTCAGCGTTATGAGGTTGGCGAGAAGGGTGACCTCGAAATCGCTGCGCACGGTGAGCGGATAGGCGAAGATTCCCGGCTTGAGGTCCATGCGCGGGCTGAGCACCATTTTTGCAACCGCCCAGGCGGAGAGCGCCAGTTCCTTCATGAAGAGCAGCCCCAGCGACATGATGGCTGGGATACGTCTCCAATAGGTATCGCTTCCGCCGACCTGGTGGCGGATGAGGCCAAGCGAGAGGCAGGCCACGATGACGCCGAAAAGCAGGTTGGCGATGGTATAGCTGCCGGAGATGGCAAGCCAGATCAGCACGAAGATGAGACCGATGACATAGAGGTTCATCGCGGACCTCCTTGCGGGAAGACGGAGCGGATGTAAGCCGCTGGATCACCCAATGTGGAGGCGGCGTTCTGGCAGAGCTGCATCAGAGTTTCCGGGAAAAGCCCGAAGCCGACGACAAGCAAGGTCAGTGCGACAACGGGCACCATGGACGGTGACTTTTCCGCTGAAGGGGTTGCGCGACTGTCCGTCGCCGTCGGGCGCCAGAAGCAGAGGAGAAAGGCGCGACCGAAGGCGATGGTGCAGAGGAAACCCGCGACGAGGATTGCCGCCGCCAGCCACCATGCGCCGATATCGATGGCCGATTTCGCCAGCATGGCCTTTGGCCAGAAGCCGGAGAAAGGCGGCAGGCCAGCACCTGCGAAGAACAGCGCCAGCGCCATGCCGGAGAACCACGGGGCTTTCGCATAAAGCCCGCCGAGCCCGGACAGTGTAAAGGCGCCGCCGAGGCGGGCCGCGTGGCCGATGACGAGGTAGAGCGCCGTCATCAGCACCACCGAATTCAACGCATAGAAGACTGCGCCGCTGAGGCTGGCCTGCGTGCCGATTGCCACGCCCGCCATCATGTATCCGATACCGGAGATAACGACATATCCCAGCATGCGGCGCAGATCGTTTTGCGCAAGCGCGCCCATTGCGCCGAGGATCATGGTCAAGGCGGCGGAGATGGCGATGACGAAGCTGAGCTCTTCCCGCTGAATTGGAAAGAGCATGACCATGACGCGCATGAGCGCATAGATGCCGACCTTGGTAAGAAGGCCGCCGAACAGCGCGGACACGACGATCTTTGGCGTGTGATAGGAAGCGGGTAGCCAGAAGTTTACCGGAAAGGCAGCCGCCTTCATTGCGAAGGCGAGCGTGAACAGGGCACAGAGCGTGACGAGCGGTGCAGTCTCTCCCAGCGACGTGGCTTTCATGGCGATATCCGCCATGTTGAGCGTGCCGAAGATGGCGTAGAGATACCCGACCGCAATCAGGAACAGGGTGGTTCCCAGAAGATTGAGGACGGCATATTTCAGCGCGCCATCGATCTGCTCGCGGGTGGAGCCCAGCACGATGAGGCCGAAGGAGGAGACGAGCAGAACCTCGAACCAGACATAGAGGTTGAAGATATCTCCCGTGAGGAAAGCGCCGGTTACGCCCGCCATCAAATGCATCAGGAAGGGATAGAAACCGTAGCGTCTCCCGCTTTCATCCACATCCCCCGCCGCATGGATGGCACAGGCGAGTGCCGCGATGGCCCCGGCAAGCGCCAGAGCCGCACCCGTCATATCCGCCGTGAAAGCGATGCCGAAGGGCGGCCGCCAGCGACCCATGACCATCGTCACCGGGCCTTCCATTGCCACGCGCCACAGAAGCGCGGCATCCAGAGCGACGAGCGCGGCAAGGCCGATAATCGCCAGAGGCGCGTGCAGCCGGGTTCTGTGGCGGATCATCATCAGCACCGCGCCGAGGCCGATGCAGAGCGCGACGGGAAGCACGATCAACCAATCGGCAAAGCGGGTTGGCTGCATGACGAGCGCTGCGGAAAGGTCGACTGCGGCGGCGGGGCCGGATGCGGCCATGAGGATGTGTGCCAGCATTAATATCTCACCGGTGGAGGCGGCTCTGCCTGCGGTTCGGCAGCGCGCATCTCATCCGTATCATCGGTTTTCAGCTCCTGAAACGCGCGCCAGACCAGCACCAGCAGGAAGCAGAAAAAGCAGAATGAAATGACGATTGCCGTCAGGATCAAGGCCTGCGGCAGCGGATTGGCGGTGCCGGGCGGCAGCGCATCCAGCCCCGCACCAATGATGGGCGGCACCTCACGCTGAAGACGTCCTGCCGTGAACAGCAGCAGGTTGACCGCATTGCCGAGAATGGCGATGCCGAGCAGCAGCCGCACGCTGTGGCGGGAGAGCATCAGATAGATCGCCACCGAAAAGAAGATGCCGACGAGGATCGAGAAAACGGCTTCCATCAGTCGCGATCCCTTTCTTCCAGCGCCAACGCAATGGAGGTAAAGCCGCCGACCACGACGAGATAGACGCCGATATCGAAGGATATGACGGTGGCAAGCGGCACTTCCACGCCGAAGAGGCTGGGGTAGATCCAAAGGCCCGTCATGAAGGGCACGCCGACCACGATGGAGATGACGCCCGACAGAGTGGCAATGAGCAAGCCAAAGCCTGCAATGGACAGCGGATGAAAGATGATGGCGCGGCGCACTGCCTCCACGCCGAAGGCGATGCCGTAGATTGCGAGCGCCGAAACCGCAATCAACCCGCCGATGAAGCCGCCGCCGGGCTCGTTATGGCCCCGCAGAAGCACGAATATGGAGAACATCAGCATCAGGCTGGCGATGACGGGCGCGACGGTGCGGAAAATCAAGGTGTTCATGCCCTGCCCTCCCTTCGCTCATGATCGTTACTCGCCGGGCGTCTGGAGCTTGCGCGAATGCGGATGAGCGCCAGAACGGCAAGCGCCGTTATCATTACCACCGCAACTTCACCCAGCGTATCCGTGCCACGGAAATCCACGATGATGACGTTCACCACATTGTTTCCGTGAGCGATGACCTTCGAATAGGCGTTGAAAAAGGCCGTCAGGCTGTCGTTGAAAGGCTGCTGCGTGGATTTCAGCAGCATGAGGCCGAAGCCCGTGCCGCAGGCAATGGCGATGGTGCCATCCAGCAGCTTTTGCCCAACACCGCGATGATCGGAAGGCGAAAGGCGCAGGCGCGTCATGACCAGCGTCAGGATGACCACCGAAAGCGTTTCCACCATGAATTGGGTGAAGGACAGATCCGGCGCGCCGAACAGCAGGAAGATGACGGCAACGGCAAAGCCCTGAATACCGAGCGCGATGATGGCCGTCAGGCGGCTTGCCGCCATCAGCACAGCAACGAGACCGGCAATGGCAATGACCACGAAAGTCAATTCGTTGATCTGCATGTTGCCCGGCCATGCAGGCATTGCGGGCAGTTCATCATAGAGAAACAGCGGCAGCAGCAAAGCACACGCAATCATGATGAAGGTTGCCGTGACGTAAAATTCCAGCCTGCCCGGCTGCAAAATGCGCGTGACGCGGAACGACAGCCGGACGAGCGTGGAGATGAAGGCATCGAAGCCCTTGTCCGGTCCCGGGCCGATCGCCTCCAGCGTTTGCGCCATCAGGGCGCGGACTGCCCTGAGCTTGGTGAACACCATGATGCCGAGCGCGACGGTGAAGAGCGAGAGCGCCAGCGGCACGCCGATATGTGGCAGAAGCGATATTTCCACCACGCGCGTTTCGCCCGCAATGGCGCTCGCCATGGGTGCCGAGATGGCGGCATGAACCCACGGCGAAAACAGGGCTGCGACAAGCCCGGCCAAAGCCAGCACTGCCGGGCCAAGCCACAGCAGAACCGGCCCCTCATGCGCGTGTTTCGGCGTATGCACCGTTGGCCCGACGAAGGGTTTCAGCGCCACGGCAAAGGCGATTGCCAGCATCAGCGCATTGCCGATGATGGCGATGCCGGTGAAGAGAATGGCGCGCGGATTGGGATGCGCCAGTGCATAGTAAATCTCCTCCTTCGCCAGAAAGCCGAAGAAGGGCGGCAGGCCCGCCATGGAAATTGCAGCGGCAAGGGCCACTGCGAAAGTTATCGGCATTGCCCCGCGCAAGCCGCCGAGCCGGGTCACATCTCGCGTTCCGGCCTCATGATCGATGATGCCGGCGACCATGAAGAGCGCGCCTTTGAACAGAGAATGGGCCACCAGATAAAGCACCGCCGCTTCCAGCGCGCGTTCCGACCCGAAACCCGTCAACATCACCAGCAGGCCGAGCGACGAGACAGTCGTGTAGGCCAGCATCAGCTTGAGATCGGTCTGGCGCACGGCGAGCAGAGCGCCGACGAGCATGGTGAGCCCGCCGAAGAAGGGCAGAAGAATTTCCCATGCAGCCGTATCTCCCAGCACCGGAAAAAACCGCATCAGCAGGTAAACACCCGCCTTCACCATCGTTGCAGAATGCAGATAGGCCGAAACGGGCGTCGGCGCTTCCATGGCGTTTGGCAGCCAGAAATGAAACGGAAACTGCGCGGACTTGGTGAAGGCGCCAGTCAGCACGAGCAGCAGCGTGGCGAAATAAAACGGGCTTTGGCGCAGCACATCGCCACCGTGAACGAGCATGGAAAGCTGTGTGATGCCGCTGATATCCCAGATGAGAATGAGCCCGGCCAGCAGCGCCAGCCCTCCCCCGCCCGTCACCACAAGCGCCTGCAGCGCCGCCCGGCGCGCGGCTTCCCGCGTATGATCGAAGCCGATCAGCAGGAAGGAAGTGATGGAGGTCAGTTCCCAATAGACGAACAGCATGAGAATGCTATCCGACACCACGACGCCAAGCATCGCGCCCATGAAAAGCAGGAGGAAGGACAGGAAGCGACCCTGCTGCGGATGCCCCGCCATATAGCCACCGGCGTAAAGCACGACCAGCGTGCCGATGCCGGTGATCAGCAGCGCGAAGGTGAGCGACAGGCCATCAATGAACCATGAAAAGGAGAGATTGAAGCTCGGCACCCAGACATAACCGCCGGTCACCACCTCACCAGCCGCAATTGCCGGAAGGAAGCCGAGGAAGTGCGCGAAAGCCGCTGCGGGCGCAAGCGCCAGCAGCCATGCCGCCTTTTCTCCCAAAGCTCTACTGAGAACAGGAGCGAGAAGCGCGGTTATAAAAGGCAAAAATAGCACGATGAATGTCAGCGACGTGACATTGACTGTCATCTGGTCTCCCACTCCAGCCGATGAACGGCCCCCGAATAAGTATGATTGATTAAGGGAAAGGAAGTGGTGGCTCAACCCTATATCGGGCCTTTATCGGCAAAAAGCGTATGACTAACGCCGATTTGATCCCCTTTTAATAGCGCTGCCGCGACACTATATCTGCGACAACAGAAAGGGGCCTCCGATGAGCGATCTCAAATCTCCGAAAATCACCAAAACCGATGCCGAGTGGCGCGAACAGCTGACGCCGGATCAGTACCGAATCCTGCGCGAACACGGCACCGAGCGCGCCTTTACCGGCCCCTATTGGGACAGCACCGAAAAAGGCCTCTACCGTTGTGCCGCCTGCGATGAACCGCTTTTCATCTCCGACACCAAATTCGATGCGGGCTGCGGCTGGCCAAGCTATTTCGAACCGGTGAAGCCGGATGCGGTGACCGAACATCGCGACACGGCCTTCGGCATGGTCCGCACCGAAATCCGTTGCGCCAACTGCGGCGGCCACCTCGGCCACGTCTTCCCCGACGGCCCACCCCCAACCGGCCTGCGCTACTGCATCAACGGCCATTCCATGGTGTTCGAGCCGCAGGAATAACCTACAGTTCAAGGCCGCTTCAATGAAGCGGCCTTTTCGTTTGAAGCACTATGCTACGTTGGCCACTAGGTTCGTCTCGAAAGCCAGCCCCTCATCCGCCCAGCCGGTAATGCCGCCGATCATGATTTTGACCTTTCGGTTAAGCCTCGCCAGATTGAGCGCCGCCCGGTCTGCGCCGTTGCAATGCGGGCCCGCGCAATAAACAACGAAGAGCGTATCCTGCGGCCAGTCCTGCATGCGCTCCGCGGTCATATCCGCATGGCGAAGGTGGATCGCCCCGGGTATGTGTTTGCGGGCATAGGCTTCCGGTGATCCAACCACATGCAGGAGAACGAAATCCTGCTCTCCTTTTTCGATGGACGCTGCAACGTCCCAGCAATCGGTCTCAACGGAAAGTCTGCGGGAAAAGTGGTCGATGACGACGCTTGCCGGAGCGGCTGGGATTTCGGTGACGTAGCTCATAAATGCCTCCTGGTTTTGTTACGCAGGCATCGTATTTCGCGGAACCAAGGTCTGGCAGATGGCATGATTGCCATATATCGTAAAAATCATGACAAACACGCTCGATACCCATATCAAACCCAACCGCCTCGTCGTGGCGCTGGCCTATGATGGGCTGTGCACCTTCGAGTTCGGTGTTGCTGTCGAGGTCTTCGGGCTCTCGCGCCCGGAAATGGGAGCCGACTGGTATCGCTTTGCAGTGGCAGCGATTGATGATGGCGAAATGCGTGCGACAGGTGGCGTGCGCTTCGTTGCCGATGGAGGTGTCGAGTTGATCGAGCAGGCGGGCACCATCATCGTGCCGGGGTGGCGGGGCGTGGATGCAGCCGTGCCGGAAGCGCTCTGCGCCGCACTTCGTAAAGCGCATGAAAATGGTGCGCGTCTGCTTTCCATCTGCTCCGGGGTGTTCGTTCTCGCTGCCGCAGGCCTTCTCGATGGCAAGCGAGCGACCACGCATTGGCGTTATACCCAAGCGCTGGCGGAGCGAAATCCTGACATCGAAGTCATGCCGGATGTGCTCTATGTTGATGAAGGTAATGTGCTGACCTCTGCCGGAAGTGCGGCGGGTATCGATCTTTGCCTGCATCTTATCCGCCGCGATTTCGGCACCAAGGCCGCGAATATGGTCGCCCGCCGTCTTGTCGTGCCGCCTCACCGGGATGGCGGGCAGGCGCAATTCATAGACAAGGCGGTGCCGGAGCCGCATGAGAGATCGAGGCTCGGCCCCTTGCTGGACGCCATGCAAGCGGATTTGACCGGCAGCTACACCGTTTCCGAACTGGCGCATATGGCAGGCATGAGCGGACGCACGCTTCTGCGCCGCTTCGAAGCCGCAACCGGCACAACGCCTGCCAAATGGCTTTTGCTTCAAAGGCTGGCAAAGGCGAAAGATTTGCTGGAGACTTCCCCTCTTGGAATGGAGGCCATCGCTGAAAACTGCGGCCTCGGTTCCGCCGCCAATCTACGCCACCACTTCCGGCAGCAATTCTCAACGACGCCAGCCGCCTATCGGGAAAAATTCAGCATCGCCCTCAGGAAGAAACCCTAAGCTCCATGCTGGTGAGATCCAGCCAGCGGCCGAATTTTTTGCCGACTTCGGAGTAGCGGCCGACGATGCGGAAGCCGAGTTTTTCGTGGAGGCGGATGGAGGCTGTGTTTTCGGATTCGATGGCGCCGATCAGGACGTGGACGCCTGCGGCTTTCGCGTGTTCGATGAGGGACAGCATCAAAAGCTTTCCGATGCCGTGGCCGCGTGCGTCCTTGTGGACATAGACGGAATGTTCGCGGGTGTGCCTGTAGCCATCGAAGGGGCGCCAGTCGCCGAAGGAGGCGTAGCCGACGACTGCGCCATCTTTCACCGCAACGATGACGGGGAAGCCGCGCTCGGTGCGGGCCTTGAACCAGTCCTTGCGGTTTTGCAGATCGACCAGCGTCTCGTTCCAGATGGCGGTCGTGTTTTCCACGGCATCATTATAGATGTCCATGATTGTGGGAAGGTCTTCGACGGTGGCGTCGCGCAGTTCGATGCTCATGCTTTATGTCCGCTGCAAATCAGAGTTCTGCCGGAACAATAGGCATCGCTAATCTTGCTGTGAAGTGATTTCCGTATGCGTTGCTCAATAAGCTACGGAGGGCGCGAGACTGAAGCTCGTCATCACTGCCGAATAATGCACCGCCGCCGCCACCACGACGAAGCCGTGCCAGATGGCGTTCTGGAAGCGCAGGCGCTCCCACACATGAAAAACCACGCCCAGGGAATAGATGATGCCGCCGATGACGATGAGCCACATGGTAACGGGTGCCAGATGGTTGGAAAGCGGCTGCGCCACCATTACACCGCTCCAGCCCATGCCGAGATAAAGCAGGATCGCCAGCCGATCGTAACGGCCCGGATAGAAACATTTGAGGAAAATGCCGCCCAGCGCCGCCATCCAGATGCCAGCCAAGGTGGCCGCGATCAGCGGTTCCTGAATGCCGCGTTGAAGGAAAGGTGTGTAAGTGGCTGCGATCAAAATGAAAATGGCGGAATGATCCAGCCTTCGAAGGAACCACTTTACCTTGGAGTGCGGCCAGATATTGTAGGTGAACGAGATAGACAGACAGAGAATGAGGCCGAGAGCGTAAATCCATGCCGCTGCGATGGCGCTGAGGCTGCCCCATAACGTGACATAAAAGATGAGCGCGGTTGCGCCGATCAGCGCAAAAACAATGCCGACGCCATGCACGATGCCATCGGCCACAATCTCATGAAGGTCATATCGGCGGCCAAATGGCCAAAGCTCGCTCATCTCGTCTTCCCGTCTGCAATTTCTGCATCATGCAGACAATATGAGACAGGAACAAGACGTGGCAGACGAGAAGACTTCACTTTGCATTCACGCCTGTCGCAAAAGCGGAGATGAGGATCAACGGTCCACCAAAACCGAGCATTTGGCGTGTCTCACGACCCGATCCGCCGTTGCGCCGATGAAGTAGTTGGTGAAATCCGGCGTGTGCGAAGCGATGATGATGAGATCGGCATTCGTCTCTTCCGCAAGGCCCAGAATTTCCCGTGCAGGCGCACCGCTTCTGATTTCGACCGCACCGATTCTGTCCGATTTTTCCTTCAGCACGGCAAGCCTGTTTTCGGCATCCTTGACTGCATTTTCGATGATGTCCATCGGCACGTCGATGGCGAGATAATTCGGCAGATCTTCCACCACATTCACAAGCACGATCTGCCCGCCGTCATCGAGAAGCGCCTCGGCTTTCTTCAATGTGCGTTCGGCCTTTTCGGCGTTGCTCAGATCGACGGGGACGAGGATTTTTCTGTACATGTGCTTCTCCCTTCAGTTTCGAAAACAACTTTTCCGTTTATCTTGTTCCTTTAACATAAGCCCTTCGCCAATGGTTCGGCTTGATTGAAATCAATTCGGCAGGCGGTTCATCGTCAACGAATATTGGAAAGTGAATCGCTGAACGGTGATCTTTTCTGAACGATGATCCGCCGTCATATTGAGCTCAAAGATTGCCGCGACACGCTGGCAGATGAATTTGGAGCCTATCATGACGCAGGAAAAGCAATTCGCACTCACGCGACCGGGATATGTCGGTCAGGCGCATCTCGTGGTGCGGGATTTGGCACAGGTGTCTGGTTTCTATCAGAACATCATTGGCCTTTCCGTCATCGAGAAGAGCGCGAGCGCAGAGGTTCTGGGCGTAAACGGCCTGCCGCTTTTAACGCTGACCACATCCGGGAATGCTGCCGAGGCTCCGCGCAACGCGGCCGGTCTGTTCCATACCGCGTTCCTGATGCCAAGCCGGGCCGATCTGGCGCAGTGGCTGGCGCATGTGGCACGCAACAACATCCAGCTTCAGGGCGCATCGGATCACCTCGTCAGCGAGGCCATCTATCTCTCCGACCCGGAAGGAAACGGCATCGAAGTCTATCGCGACCGCCAGCCGGACGAATGGTCTTACCAGACCGATGGCACGGTGAGCATGTCCACGCTGAGGCTCGACCTTCAGGCACTTTATGACAGCGCACCACAGACGCCATTCCAGAAAGCCGCCGAAGGCACGGCAATCGGCCACATCCACCTGCAGGTCGGCACATTGCCGCAGGCTGATGCCTTTTATCAGGATGTTCTGGGCCTGAAGATCATGGCGCGTTATCCGGGCGCCAGCTTCTTCGGTTACGGTGCTTATCACCACCACGTTGCGGCCAATATCTGGAACAGCAAGGGGGCTCAGGCCCGCTCGGAGAATATGACGGGTCTGTCTGGCTATTCGCTGAAGTTCAACGAGAAGGAAACGCTGGACAAGGCACTGGCAGCGCTGGACCGGCTGGAAATTTCCACTGAGCGTCAAAGTGACGGCGTGGCGGTGAAGGACCCCTGGGGTATCAGGCTGAAGCTTTCAGCCTGATACCAATGGCTAATAGCCTATTTTAGCTAGGCAAAACATATTTCCAGATGGCTGGAACTGCGTTGCAATCTATGCGTTCTCCATCGCTTATGGGGACGCATATCATGAACGATCAACTCTTGACCCACCGGAAGAAACGCCACGCGCCAATGGCGGAGGTCGATCGCGACCCTGCGGTCAAGACTGCTCTTGCAACCGCGCAGGACGATGCACGAAGCCAGCAGCCATTGGGGCGGGAAGCGCTTGACGTTGCCGTATCCTGGTCAGTCGTCGGTCTGTTTCTGATCGTCCTCATGGCTGTCATCCACACCTTGTCGCTCGTCCTCATTCCCATCGTCATGGCAATTGTCGTTGGCATGATTCTGGGAGTTGCGGCTGAGAAGCTCGGTTCTTACGGCATACCCGGCTTTGCCGTGGCGTTGATCCTTTCATCTGCCGTGGCGCTGGTGCTGTTTCTGGTGGTGAATTCTTTGGTGGAGCCGCTTTCGGCACTTGCCAGCGAAGGCCCCGGCCTTCTGGAAAAGACGCTGGATCGCTTCCTGCCGTATTTCCAGAACATTCGCTGGCTGAATATTTCCGCCGCCACCTTCAGTCTCGGCTCCATGTCGATGGAATCACTGATTTCGCGCAGCGGCGAGATCGTTACTCTCGTCGGCGCAAACCTGACACCGGCCATCGTGCAAGGTCTCATGTTCTTCGCCGCGCTGCTGCTTTTCCTCTACAGCCGAGTCCGGCTCCGCAAGGCCGTCATCATGGCCTTCCCACAGAGGCACCAGCGGCTCAGAACCATTCGCACCATTGCCTCCATCGAAACCGTGCTCAGCTCCTACTTCGCAACGGCCTCGCTGCTTTATGCCGCGCTCGGCTGTTCCATGGTGGTCATTGCGTATGTGGGCGGGCTGGCAATGCCGTTCCTCTGGGGCCTTTTCGCGTTCCTATCCAGCTTCGTGCCCTTCCTCGGCATCACAGCCATGACGCTGGCACTGGCTGTCGCAGGCATCATCACCCATGATAGCCTGTTTCTCGCTCTCCTGCCTTCCATTGTCTTCTTCACCATTCACCTGCTGATGGAAAACCTCGTCTTCCCCGCAGTTGTTGGGAAAAATCTGGAGATCAACCCCTTCCTCGTCTTTGTCGCCATCATCTTCTGGACATGGATGTGGGGTGCAGCAGGCGCAATGCTCGCCCTCCCGCTCTCCCTCATCGGCATGACGGTTGCGCGTGAACTGTTCCCATCCCGCAAGGTAGTGCCGAACCTGCCGGATTGATCAGTTGGACGGCGGGTTGAAGGCCGGGTCGTCCAGGCGGGTAAAGGTTACGCCGCGCGCTTTCAGTGCCAGCAGGCCTTTCACGACACCTTCGCCAGCCTCGTGCGTGGGCTGGTTGATGTGAGAGATAATGACGTCGCCGTCCTTGGCGGAGGCGATGTGTTTTGCGGTCATGCTGGCGCCGAGCAATGAGCCGCCGTCTCCATTGATGGAATAACCGGCCACGCGTTCGCCGAGCTGGTTGATGGTTGCCATGGAAGATTGCGTGTATTTCGCTGTCGCGCCGCGGAACCAGTGGGGCTGGTAACCGGTGGCGGAAACGATAGCCTGCCTTCCGCCTTCGACTTCCTGAATGACGGCAGCCTCGGAACCGGCTGCGGGGATGCCGTAAATCGAGACGGGCTTGTCGACGGCGGGAACGTGGTTTTCGCCGTGGTTTTCGATTTCGAAGAGATCGGGATGCGCAAGCAGAGTGGCGAGCGCCTGCGGGTTATGCTTCAGCCAGCGCGCGGTGACGAAGATGGTGGCGGGAATTTTCTCGTTCACCAGCGTATCGAGAATGCGAAAATCGGTCTTGCCCATGCAGGCATCCAGCGTGATCGCAACGCGCGTAACTTCGCCCTTGCCATGCATTTTCAGGCTCGGCTCCACAAGGCCGGAGCCCGCGAAAGCGGGAGAGGCAATGGCGACAAGCAGCGCGGCAATGTGGAAACGCTTCAACATTTCAATGGGCTTTCGTATGTTTCAGCAGTGAGTGCCGCCCGCAAAGCGCCGGAATTATGGCGTCGCGGCGGGCAGGCCATCCAGTTCGGCGAGCTTTGCCAAAGCATCTTCCACGCGCTGCGTGTCACTGATGCCAAGCGGCATGACGGGCAGCGGCGGCTGGCGGTGCGTGAGCGACAGGAGATTGGCAGCGGCATAGACGACGCGGTAACTGCCGAACTCCCTGAACAGAGCCCAAAGCGGCTCGAAATAGCTTTGCAGCCGCTGAACTTCGGCGGCATCCTGTGCCTGAGCGGCGCGCAGCAGACGCAATGATGGCACCGGCAGAAGGCCGCCGATAACGCTGTACCAGGCATCCGCGCCTTGCAGCACGGCATCCGCACAGCCCCAATCACCGCTGTAACCGATGGCGAAATCGTCGCCCAGACGCGGGCGCAGACGCTCAAGCTCGGGCTTGAATTCCATGTTGGCGGCCAGCGGCATTTTCACAGAAAGAATGTGCGGAATATAGGCAAGCCGCACCAAAAGCTCATCGCTGAAGGTGAAATGCGTGGTCGACGGGTTGTTGTAGATGCAGAGCGGCAGCGCGGTTGCGCCCGCAACGGCAGCGAAATGATGATAAGCCTCTTCCTGCGTCAAAGGCGTGTAGGATACCGGGGCAAGCAGCAGAGCATCCGCACCGGCATTTTCAGCATCCTTCGCCAGAGCCATCGCCTCATCCGTGCGCAGTGCACCAACGCCGACCATCAGCGTGCGCTTGCCCTTAAGGCACTCCGCCGCCGCCTGCACGGCGCGCAGTCTTTCAGCGCGCGAAAGATAGGCATAGCTCCCAGTGCTGCCCAAAAGGCCAACGGAATCGACGCCTGCCGCATCCAGCCGCTCGACAAGCCGCGACAGCGCCTCCACATCGACGCAGCCATTCTCATCCGCTGGCGTCAGCGGAAATGCGGAAAGACCGTGAAACCTGCTGCTCATAAAAATGCCCCTCAAAACCCTCTGATGAGAAGGATTACGGGGCAAAGCAGCGGACGGCAATAACAATATGAAATCAGTTAGATATGGTTGCGGATGGGCAACAATATGGGTGTTGGGAGGGTGCGTCGAACTCCATCTCTCCCCTTGTGGGAGAGAAAGCAATTTCAACATCTTAGCGAAGCTAAGTGTTAGAAATTGCAAGTGAGGGGTCTTATCGCGAGCGTAGCCGAACCCCTCACCTGAAAAATCTATGACTTAGCTGAAGCTAAGACCATGATTTTTCTTCCTCTCCCACAAGGGGAGAGGTAGGCTGCGGCGTCCCCCTCAATCATACAAATAATGCTTCGCCCACTGCGATTCCGGCACTTTGTCCCCGACCTTGTAATCAAAGTTGCGGATGCCGAGGTTCGAGGCGATTTGGCATTTGTAGCGGAGGCGGTACCAGTCTCCGCCGCTGCGGAAGACGGCGCCGGGGGCTTTGATGGAATCCTTGCCGACTTCCGGGTCGCCGAAGGCGTAGGCGATGACCTTGTCCGGTTTCATGCCCTTCTGATCCTTGGCGATACGCTCCATGGCTTCGATATCGCAGCGTTGTTCCAGGCGCTCTTCCGGCGCCAGGGCATTCAGCTGTCGTATAACGCTTGCATCGATAGCGTAGGAAGGACCAATGAAGGAGAGGACGGAAAAGGCGGCCAGAAGGGCGACGGATGGAGGTTTTTGCATCGGATTCTATGAGGCTTTCTCGGGTCTTCTTGTCGTTTTTTGAGCGGAGAGAACTCGGGTCGCATCGAGGCGGCGAAGCGGGGCTCGATTGCGATCTATTGCCAGAATGTGATCGAAACCCGACGAAAATGTGCCCGGCTCTCATTCTGTCGTGGACAATACCAACTTGATCGCGCCACAACCGCGCTTTACACCATGAATACGCAGAATGATTTCCCATGAAAGCGAGTTTGCCTTGACGATTTTCAAGAACCTGCCCACCCCGCCCGTTGCCGAGAAAAAGCCGGTAACGGACACGCATCACGGCATTACCCGCACGGATGATTATGCCTGGTTTCGCGCCGATAACTGGCAGGCCATGTTCAAGGACCCTACCCTTTTGGACCCTGCCATTCGCACGCATCTGGAGGCGGAAAACGCCTATATGGAAGCGGCGATGGCCGACACCAAACCGCTTCAGGAAAAGCTGTTCGAGGAGATGAAAGGCCGCATCAAGCAGGACGATTCCTCGGTACCGGTGAATGACGGTCCCTATGCCTACGGCACGCTGTTCGTGACCGGCGGCGAGCAGCCGCATTATTTCCGCACACCGCGCGATGGCGGCGAGAAACACGTTTTGTTGAACGGCGACAAGGAAGCCGAGGGCAAGGAATATTTCCGGCTGGGCGGGCTGGATCAATCCACCGATCACAGCCGCGGCATCTGGAGCTATGACGACAAGGGCTCGGAATATTACACGCTGCGCATTCGCGATCTGGCCAGCGGCAACGACCTCGATGACGTGGTGGAAAATACCGGCGGTGGCGGGGCCTGGGCGCCGGATGGCAAGAGCTTCTTCTATACGCTTCAGGACGAGAACCACCGCCCCTCCAAAGTCTTCCACCATATTATCGGCCAGCCGCAGTCTTCCGACCGGCTGGTCTATGAGGAAAAGGACCCCGGCTTCTTCATGGGCGTCGGCGCTTCGGTGCTGGATGATTTCATCTTCATCGATATTCACGACCACGAGACCAGCGAATACCGCATTCTTTCCACCAAGGATTTGCTGGCCGAGCCGCAGATCGTGGCGGAGCGTGAGGAAGGCATCGAATATTCACTGGCTGAAGGCGGCGATGTTTTCTTCATCCTGACCAATGACGGTGACGCCAAGGATTTTCGCATTATGGAAACGCCGGTCACCGCGCCGGGCAAGGAAAACTGGAAGGAAATCGTGCCGCATGAGCCGGGCCGTCTGATCCTCTCCAGCTGGGAGTACCAGCAGTCGGCGGCCT
>JAAIGF010026804.1_pt1 | contig 25781 bp, 35 predicted proteins | sample 6487441 | NCBI WGS metagenome assembly JAAIGF01 (sample SAMN13974129, study PRJNA590717) | phyllosphere metagenome | biome: pepper field; feature: multiple bacterial spot infested pepper fields; material: pepper leaves; isolation source: leaves from pepper fields | host: Capsicum annuum ... | reverse complement strand
GAGACCGCATACATGCTAATCACCGAACTGGACAAGCAGCCATGACCGAGACCAATTTCATCGACCGGCCCGTCGAAGGCCGCCTGTACCGGATTTGTCACACAAACTCGCCAAACAACGCGGCGTGGCCGTACGCGGCAATATGCGACATCGACAAAGAAGCACTCGACGCACTCTTACCCGGCGACACTGCTCTCCTTGACGACGGGCGACAGCTCACGAGGCTCGCATGAACGCCTATCCGCTCGAAACCCCGCTGAACCTGTTGTCGCCTGCGCGGCGCGTCTACATCGTCCGCCGTGGTCTGGTGTTCCTGTACCCGGCCATCATCGTGCGCGACATCGCCAACGACCGCTACACGATGGACTACGATTACCCTTGGTCGGCTTCCCCGTTGGATTGGGATGCAGGTCGTCGCCTGTCTGACCGCCTGCCCGACGAAATGGACCTCTGGTGCCATCAGCGCCAGCAGGCGATGGCCCGGACGTTGTGGGTTACCGAGGGCGCCTCGCCTGACGCCTTTACGCTGTGGTGGGAGTCGGTCAACACGGACGCCTTGCCGGAATGGATCGGAGCCGCCGCACGAGTCGCGGCCCGCGAACTGATGACGTTTCCGCTCTTCAAGCATCGCCACTTAGTTGACGATTTGCATACGTTGACGTAATGTGTCGCAAACCGAACCGAGACGCCGCAATGACCGAAGTCAATACCACCAAGCGCGAACCGCGCGATTTCCTCGACCCAGCCACGACCCCATTGGCTACTTGGTCCGTTCGCGAGTTGTGCGACGCGCTGGGCAACGCCAAGGTCGCCGAGCTATGGGAGACCACATCCGGCAACGCGCGACAAGTGCGCTGGCGGGGTACCGCGACCGTGGAGCGTATGCAGGTGCTGCAGGACGCCATCAAGCAGGATGAGCAGCGCTACCGCGAGGCGCTGGTGACCATTTACACCACTGGCGCATTCCGGCGCCAGGCCTGAACCCACAAGGACAACCATGAAAATCGTACTGAACGACCTGCAAGATGTGCAGGATCTGGTCGCCATGCTGTCGCCCGAACTCCTGCGCCGCTGCAACAAGGGACTGTCGCGGGTCGTGGTCGCCGAAGTGTCGTCAAACCTGGGCGAAGACGAAGGTTGCGACCACCACGGTGTGCCGCACGTCTGCATTAGCGCTACACCAACGCCCGCTCGCCACGTCGAGCGCGAAAGCGCGCAAGAGGCTGCGGAACTTCCTGACGGTCTGCCGACCGATATTGATCCGCCGACTGACCCTCTCCCGTCCGACGGGCACGCATCGACCGACCACGATGCCGACGGCGTGCAGCACAACACCGACTGGCACTCCGATCCGGCCAAGCTCAATGCCGATGGCCGCTGGCGCGCTCGCCGCAAGCGCGACGAAGTTGCGTACGCGGAGTGGCTAAAGGACATGCGGGCAGAGCCTTCGCATGTCGACGATGAACCAACGGCGACCGAGACCCACGCGCTGCCGATGCACAGTCCCGACTCCGAAATGGACGCGGCACTGAGCGAAGACGCCGCGAAGCTGGCTGCACCGGGCGCGGACCCCGACCCGACGCTGGCCGACCTGGAAGAGCCGCAGGCGCCGACCAGCACCATCAACCTTGAAGCGCTGGTCTCCGACAGTCTGGAAGCGGCGCAGGACGCGAGCGACAGTCACATCGACCTGCTCAACGCCTGCCGCGATTTCACCAGCAAGCACGGACACCCGGTCTTCACCGCGCTGAAAGCGGCTGTCGCACCCGACAAGGCGACGGGTCAAGGTAAGGCAGTGCAGCAGTTCACGCCCGAGGAGCGTCGCCTAATGCAGGCATGCATCGCCAACTACCCTGCGTGACAATACTGTGCCGGGCGGCCCGGCTACTGCGACGTGCAGACGTCAGGTAAACGCGCAAGCGAGTCGGCAACAAAGGGCGCCCTAGGGCGCCCTTTGTTGTGTCACGTCAGGGATCGCGATAGCAGCATCGCCGCACCGAGGCAGACGACGCCCGCACCAGACCAGCTGATACGGCTAGGAACGCCAGCAAGGGCGAGGATGCCGAAGACGATCGCGGCAATGATCAGAATGAGGCTTAGCATAGCGGCACACCGATTTGATTGGGCCTACAGGTTCGCACCGTGGGCGTGTTTGGAGCATGAACAACAAACCCGCCTTTCGGCGGGTTTGTTGTGTCAGCTACTCGGTGCGATCAGTTGATCTTGCTGAACTCCATCCGGCCAAAGACGAAGACCGCTACGCCTGGCTGCAGAATGCGCTGCGCGGACGGGGCCCGGTACGACTGCAGGAAGCCATTGCGCAGTACGTAGCGCTTGTTATTGCTCGGCAGCGCGACGGTCAGGCCGGCTTGCAGCTTGTCGCGCGTGGACGCCTCACGCTGCCAGATCTGTTCGAACACGTCGAGCGAGGCGCTGTCCGCCTGCAGCGTGATGGTGAACGGGATCTGGTTAAAGACGTAGCCGGCAGACAGCTTACCGTCCACGCCCATCATGAACTCGCCGTTCTCGACGGTCGGCGATTCAAACACGTTGTCGGCGGCGTAGCCTTGCAGCTGCACGCCATTCGGGAAGAGGCCCTCCACGCTCAGTACAAGCGAGGAGTTGGCCACGGTCAGGGTAGCGGTCATGCTCGCAGCTCCTTACAGTACGGTGGTGGACGACACGACGATTTTCTGGATGCTGCCGCCGTCGCAGTACCAGAAATTCACGGTCGGAGAGCCGCGCTCGGTGCGCACGGTCGTGGTGGTCGGGTCGGTTACTTGCAGATACCAACCCTTGTCGCTGACTTCACCTGCGATCGGGAAGCCGGCGCGCGCGTTGATCTGCGCCTGCTGCGACGGGCTCAGGGTTACACCCGCACGGATCACGCCGGCCTGCAAGAACTGGCTGATCACGTCCTGCGCCCCCTGATAGATGGCGTTGTAGCCTTCGGCGTTATAGGGCAGCGACCGATAGGCGAGCAGGGTTTCGAACAGCGCCTGCTGCAGGTTGCGACGCAACGCGACTTGGCCCAGATAGGTGTCGGACCACTCGAACTGCCCGCCGATCGCGCCGTTGTAGAAGATCGTGTAATTGTTGGCCGCACTCGAATACAGGCCCAGATAGGTGTAACCGTTGGACAGCAGTGCGTTGGCGTCGGTCAGCGTGTTCACGCGCGCCGGCACCGCAGCGACCGGACGACGGAACGCCAACGTGTTGCGACCTTCGACGATTTGGTAGTTGGTCGACGCGGCCCACGCCAGTACACCAGCCGCTTCCGACAACGCACCGTAGACGGCGAGCGTACCTTCGTACGGGACGCGCTGGGCGAGGTTACCGAAGCTGGCCGGGTTGTTCGGCGACAGATCAGCGGCGTCGGTGTCCCAGGCCACGTACAGGTACTGGAACTGCTGGGCTGCGGTCCACGTGGCGAATGCGGTGCGCGCCGTCAGATCCGCTGCCCACGTATGGGTAAATGCAGCCCAGTTGCCGGAGAGTGCTGCGACGCGGTCAAGCGCGGTGTTTGCTGTGTCTGCCGGGAAGCCCGTACCTTGCAGGTAGGCGCCCGCAACCGTGGACAGCCCAACGCCGGTAGCGAGCGTGCCGGTGACAGCGGACACGGTCGCGGCAGAGCCGGTAGCGGTCGTGGTCAGCACGAAGCGTCGACGCGCCGCGTCGTAGGTGATCGCGAAATTCGGCGTGGTAAAGCCAGCCGTCATAAGCGTGGCCGCATTGGCGAAACTGGTCGCGCTCGACAGGTTGATCGCGCTTGAGGTGCGCTGCGTGTCGGTGGTCACGACCAGCGTACCGGACAGCGCCTGCAGCTGGGCGAGCGTCAGGTTCAGCGGTGCGCCGAAGACACTCGCACCGACCGCGGCGAGTGCGTAGCGCGCGATGTTGAGACTCGCAGGTTGCTGGCCGCCGTCGATGATGCCGCCGAAGTAGTCCTGCGCAGCGGCGTATTCGTCGGACGTGGTGCCGAAGTCGGCGCCGACGGTCGTTGCATCGTAGTAGACCTGCAACTGGCCGACGGGCACGCCGGCATTCTGGGTCAGCAGTAGTCCGTCTAGCGAACCCTGGGCACCACCGGCACCAACCACGCTCGGGTTGATGGTGACAATTTGCGAAATGGGGATGTTGCTCACGGGTGCCTCCTGGGCATGTTTCGCCTATGGTAGCTGGTCGGCGACGATGAAGGAATCCAGCTGAATCTGCTCGAAGAAATCTTGCGGCAAGCCCACGTCTTGATTGACTTGGCCGAACAGGCGGATCATGAAACGCTGCTCATACTGCCCCTGGGCGTTGACGATGTTCAGCTGTTGCGGCGCGTCAGCATACAGCGGCGTGAGGATCGGCGGGGCCATGTTGTCGACGCCCCACATCGAGCGCCACGCCACGGACAGGACTGAGGCCCACGTCGGGCCGTTCGGGCCGTAGCAATCGACCTGATAGCTGTACGTCAGATGCGCCTGCTGGACGGCCTGCGAGTTGTCCGGGTCGTAGTAGCGGCGGCCGAAGTCCTGGCGTTGCATGGTTCCCGGCGAGATGACCACGTAACTGCCGGTCGGTGTGGCCGTCAGGTTCTGGAAACCCTTGACGATCTGCAGGGTGTTGCTCGGCAGGTCCAGCACCTTGCCGACCCAGCGCGCGAGCGCCTGGAAGGTCTGGTCTTCGGTCGGCAGGAGGGTCGCAGCGGGCATTACAGGCCTCCCACGGGCGATGGTACGTTGCCATTCTTGATCTGCTCCACCAGCTGCTCGAGCGTGTCGGCGTTGAACTGCTGGGTGATCGAGAAGCTGCACCATTCGGGGCTGCTAACGTCGCTCCACCCCTCCAGCACGTTCTGGATCGCCCACCAGCGACCGCGCACGCGCACCAGGTCACCGCCCGTGCCGGCTGGCCGGTTAATCGTGCTGAAATTGCCGTACGCGTAGACGATGCTGATCGCCTTGGATTCGGTCAAGCCGTTGAGGTAGTACAGCGATTCGTGGCTGGCCGACTGAACCTGCAGCTGCGCTTCGACCGACTGGAACGTAGGCGTGCTGATACCCCATTCCATCGTGTGGCCGGTGGACACGTAGATCGTACCGGGCGTGTCGCGGTTGACCAGCTGGATCGCGCCACGGGTGAGGTGGTGGAGGTTCACGCGCTCGGATCCTCACCGTAATCGCCGTCGCGCAATACGACGGCCGAGTCGATAGAGTTTACCAAGTTATTCGTCTGGATCAAACCGTGGTTGAAACCCTTCACGGCCGCCCAGTCCTCGCTATTGTCTGCAGGCCAGTCGCGAATCGTCTGTTGGATGTCTTCGGCCATGCGTACACCGACCGTGCGCAGCGCCGTGTCGGCCGCAGCGCCTGCGCGAATCATCGTCACCAGGTCGCGCGACCAGCGACGGTTCTGAGTCGCGTAGGTGGTCTGCATGAAAGGGCGCGGATGGTTCTGGCCGTGGCCGTACTCCAGCGCCTGGGCGATGGCAGCCACCGGCATACCGCCGCGCGCGTCGCGCACCTGCTTGCCGGTGCGGTGGTCGGTATAGGTGTCCTGCGGGTACGTCGCACCCGCCAGCACGCCAGCCTTGACCATGCCGGGATGGAACTGCTCGCGCAGTCCCTCGGGGATCTTGACGCCGGAGCGACGGACGGTCGTCATGTGAGCGCACCCAAGGGCCGACCGATGTGAATCGGGACCTCAAGTACGGCATCTTCTGGCAGGAAGTAGGTGGCAGCCCCCATGAGCGAGTCAATAAGAATGCACCACAACTGCAGAACTGGCACCTTCGGGCAGCCATAACACACGTCGCCGTCGGTGGTGAGCCATGCGGGCACACCGAACATGCGGCCTTCGTGGGTCATCCCGATGGCCATTGCAGCGCTTTCGCGGGTGTAGAGGTAGTCGAGGAAGTTCATACGCCGTCCGGGGTGCCGCTGTTGTTGGCCAGACGCGCCTGGATGCCAACGCCCGTAGAGAGGAAGTCCAGCGAGCGCCCGATGCCAGAGCGGCCGGCAGCCACGTAGTGGAAGCTGCGGAACGGGGCCATCATGACCCAGTACATCGCGCCATACTGGGTTTGGCTGTACCAGCCCTCGCCGGGCCGGGCCGGCACGTTGTAGGCCAGCGACGTAGACACGGTGCCCTCGCTGGCCGAGGCGACACGGCCGACCACGCCGGTGCCAGGTACGGTCTGCCCCGACGCGTTGACGTAGCCGAACAGGGCGAGCATGTGCGCGACTAGTAAGTCGAGCATCGCCGAGCGTTGGTCGACGTTGGCCACGATCGAGGCGTTGGTGTTGTCCAGGATTGTGTAGCCGACCATGTTGAACAGGACCGTCAGTCGTGCGTCCGGAACCGTCGCGAACTCAGGGAACGCGAGCTTGAAGGCAGCAGGATCAAACACGACGACGGCCATGGTCTACTCCAGGTCAGTTGCGCTTGGCTTCGGCAGCGACAGCGTCTTCGATCTTGGCCGGCAGTTCTTCCGGGTCCAGACCTTCAAAGCCGGTCGTCTCGTCGGCGCGGTTCTGCGCTTCCTTGATGACGTCCTTGGACTTGGTTGCGGCAAACACGGCGCCGTTCTTGAACCACTTGGCCTGGCTGTAGTACGGATGGGTCTCGATATACTCCCAGACCTCCGCCGGAACGCCGCTGGTCAGGCCCGCTTCGCCGTACTCGTCGGCCATCTTGAGCGCCCAGTCATCGTTGCTGCCGCGGATCAGCAGCACGCCACCGGGGACGCCGGGGACGCCCTCGAAGCGCAGGCCGGCAGGCAGGCGGCAGGCGACGGTCACCGTGCCGATCGAATCGCTCGGCTGGGCGGAGCTAGTGTTGCGATTGGAATTGCGGGCCATGGTGGTCTCCTGTGGGCCGGATGGGTTACGCGTGCGATGGTACACGATTTTGTTGCGTCACGGGGCTTGACAGTGCGTAACGCTGACGTTATGGTTGTCCTACATCCATTGAGCGAGGCGCAGACATGCAACTGAGCAAAGAGACTATCGAGGCCACTCGCGCGCACTTCGCGGATATCGCCTACGGCTGCATTCGCGAAGTGATCGACGGCACGGTCAAGGTCAACGACCCCGAGGCCTACTGCGCCGAGCGCGAATTGGACGCACTGCAGTACACCCTTGGCCGCTGGGACCACACCCTCGCATTCCGCCAGTACGCCACCTACCTGCAGACTGGGGTCATGCACGCCCTGCTGCCATGATCGTCTTGCGCACGAAGTTCGGGCTGGTGCGGGTGTGCACGGTTGTGGAGCACGCCGAGTGGCGGCCCTGAATGAGAAAGGCCGCCGCAAGGTGGCCTTTCTCTTTGTTGCGTAACGGGGCTTGACTACACCCCAATTTCCTGCGTCATTGCAAAAGGCAAATACACCACCGAGCCGAAGGTGCCGCCGCTGTGCTTCTGGCGCTGGTAGGTCGAGTAGCGCTCGATGGCGTGCGAGCGGTACTTCTCGCTGTAGGCCACTTCACCGGTCGGCTGACCGTTGACTTCCGGCGCCCACAGCTGGACCAGGCGACCGGTGGCGGTGTCGAACTCCGGCACCGCAACATACTCGATCAGCGGGTAGGTCTGCTTGATCTTGGCACCAGCGGACAGGCCGAAGCTGTTGGTTCGGTTGATGTCGTTCAGGGCCGACGGGGCCAGCGCCATGACCAGACGTTCCTGGCCGGTGATCAAGCCGGCGGACTGGGCGATCAGACGGCCGACCATGGCCACTACGTCGTTGGCGATCGCTTCCGGCTCGGCGGTAGCCCAGTTGACGGTCGCCGCCACGGGGGCAGTCAGGGTCGGGTCGTTCATCAGGCCGTAGTTCGGGATGCCAGCCACACCCAGCAGGTAGGAGCTGTTCTGGAACTTGGCCATGACGGTCGAGCTGGCGATTTCCTGGCGCGCAGCCCAGTCGATGCCGGCTTCGCCCATGATCGCCAGCTGGCGGTCGCCCCACTCGGTCCAGGTCTGGTACAGGTAGTTCTGGCGCGACGGGAAGTTGACGTTCGCGTTCGCCGTGCCGTTGGCGGACCAGTCGCTGTAGGTCGCAACCTGACCGACCGGTTCGGCGGTGATGAACACGGCGTACTGGGTGGTCCAGTCGCCCTTCTTGACTTCCGGCAGGATCTGCGCGGCAGCCATCGGGGCCAGCTGAATGTCGATCACACGGCGATCGACGTACATGGACATCCAGGCCGGGATGCCGGCGCTGGCGCCGGTGACCAGGGTTGGGGCCAGGCTGACGGCGTCCATCGCGTACGCGTGGGCCTCCTGGCTCACACTACGGACGGTCTCCGGCAGGTGGATACCGACGCCAGCCAGCTGCTGGATTTCGGAGCGGTCGTTGGGAATGGGCACGTTCGTGATTCCTTTGGTTGGTGGCCGCTTACGCGCCCGACTTGCCGATGATGATGGTCTGACCAGCGGTGGCAGTCTCGCTGAGCAGGACGAATCCGGTGTCGATGGTGGTACCCGACACGGTCGCACCGATGTTGATGGTGCCTGCGGCCGGATCCCAGATGACCTTCGCGCCGCGTACCGGAGTGCCGGTGATGGCATCCGCTGTGGCGAAGAAGTCGCCCTCTGAGAAGAGCTCGACCGCCTGACCGGGCTGGATGGTCATCGAGGTTTCGCCAAGCCAGGTGGTGATCAGCGCCGCACCCATGTAACGATGCACGAAGCCGATGCGACTGGCGGCGCCGGCAGCGGACGCGGCAGCGTAACCGGGGGTGCTGGTCACGGTGCCGGTCGCGGTCAGCAGACCGAACTTGCCGGCAATGGCCGGGCCGGGGGAAGCGGGCGCACTGACCATGCGCTGGTTGAGGGTGCCGGACACCACGAAATGGCGCGGGTTGACCGAAGCGAAATCGCCTGGAACGCCAATGGCCGGCTGTACTGCAACGGTGGACTGGAAGGGCATTGGAGTAGCTCCGGGTTATGCGCGGCCGAGACGGCGGATGCGCGAAGTATCGAAGGCCGGCTTGCCGCTGCCGGAGTTGCTGTCGTTAGCGTAGGCCGCAGCCGGACGGCCGACGGACTGGATCGCCTGGTAGGTGGCCTGTTCGGCCCCGGCCGGGATGGCCGAGACGTCCACGCCGCGCTGCTTGAGCGCTGCACGGTAGATTTCGCCGGCATCGTCCATGGCGATCATGTCGCCTAGATCGCCGCGGCAGGCCTGCTTAGCTGCAGCCACACCAGCGGCGCGCTTACGTTCGGCGTCGACGGCCGCATTGACCGCAGCGCCGATCTTGGCGTCCATGGCGCGTTCTTCGCCTTCACGCTCGTCCTTTCGGTCCTTCTCGGACTGTTCGTCGCTGGCGGTATTGACGCTGGCCGGGACGCCTTCCTTCGCTTCGGACTGCGGGGTGTCAACCTTGCCACCTTCGACGGCGGTCAGGCGCGACTCAATGGCTTCGAGCTTGGCGGTAATCATCATGAGGGCTTCGGCCGCGCCTGCGCCGGACTCGGGGGCCGGGCTGGTGTTCGGGTTTTCGTTCGGGTCCACGTTGGTAGCTCCAGGTTGGGAAGAAAGCGCGCTATCAGCGACGTGCGCACCGGTTGCGCGCCCGTCTTCAACGAGCGCCACATGGTTGCCTTGGATGTCCGTCATGCGGCCATCGTACTTACGCCCGTTGACCTCACCGGGGGTCATGTCGGCAGTGTATCGGTAGGAACTGGACAGGTCGGCCAACTCGCCGGACTGCACGTAGTCGATAGCCTGCTGGTCCATGACCAGCAGGTCGGCCCACACCTTGCCGTCAGCGTAGCGCACGTCGTACACCGTGCCGCCGATGTATTCCTTGCGCGGCTCGTTGGCCGTCTGAGCCACGTGGCGGATCATCAACGGACCGTTGAACGACGGGGCTGCACGCTCCAGCTCGGCCGGGTCGCGGTACAGGTCATAGACCTTGTTGGCGTCCAGGCCCAGCGCCTTGTAGTTGGGGATCTCCCGGCCATAGTACGGGTTGATCTCGCCGACTGAAATCACGCAGTCGCGTACGCGCATCCGGCCGTCAGCGTCGAAGCTTCGAGCGGACTTTTTGTCGAAAGCGTAGTTGGCCGTTGCGTTCACCATGCGCGTGATGTTAGCAGCGTTTCAGGGTTGTGCAAGCGCGGCGTGTTGACAGGCGGTTTGCGTTACGGTATGCGCTCACTTCGATTTCTTCGTAAAGGCGCCGGGGAAACCTGGCACTGGGACCAGATCCTCTGGTCCCAGGTCCTCATCTATGGCTGGAATTATACTTCTCGACCCGCATCTGCAGGCGATTGCGACGCCTGGTAGCACGAACCCGAAGGCGTCGCCGAAGTCGATGCCCACCTGGGTGTCGAATATCCAATTCTCCTTGCTGGCCCGGACGTGCGTCTTGCGCGGTTCCTTGCCAGCCGAGCTGTGCTTCCAGTAGGCGTAGCGAATGCCCAGCTCGTTCTGGCGCGCGCTGTTCATGTGCGCCGTCAACTTGTTGGATTGGTCGCGGGCGATCAGCGCGGCGCGCTTTACGGTCGACTCGCCCGTGTCGCGCAGCTCCGATGCGATGGCCTCCAGGTCACGGCCGGCCAGGAAGCCGCGTGACACGTCGCCCTCGATCTTGGTGAAATACTGGGCCGGGATCGACTTGATCAGCGAGACGTTGTCGGCGACCTTCACGTCCATGATCGTGCGCTGGGCGTCGGTCAGCTGCATCGGGATGTCGAACCCTTCCCGACGGACCTGACCCTGCCAGGCTATCTTGTTGGCCTTGTAGGCCGCCTCGATCGCGTTGGTGGCCAGCTTGCGCGCGATAGCCGCAAAGTGCCGTTCCCAGCGCCGTCGCAGGTTGGTCAACTCGCGGTACAGCGCGCGCTGGTCTGCGAACGGCGAGGCGTCCTGCGCGCGGTCAGCGTCAAACTCCGGGACCATCTCGGCCGCTTGGTTCGACTCGATGGCGGCGCGGTACTTGGCCTGGATCCAGTATTCGACCGACTTGGCCATGGCGCGCACTGCAGTCTGCAGTCCGCGCTGATAGGCCTGTTCAGCCGTCGTCGCCGGGCCGATCACCGCTAGCTGCTTCTGCTTCCGGGTCGGATTGGTCAGGGTCGGCATTGGTCGGTTCCTGCGTCTGTGGGGTAAGTGCCTGGGCCATCACCTTCTTGGCCAGGTCTTCGATTTCGTCCAGGTCGTCGCGCTCGGCCAGAATGCCGGTGTAGCCGCTGGTCGGGTCGGCTGCCAGTCGCTGCTGAACCATCTCGCCGGTCACCACCTGCGCTTCGAGATAGCGCAGGTCGGTCTCGCTGTTCTTGGCGCGGACCTCGGCCAGTTCCTTCTCGTCCAGTTCGTACAGCGGGTTCCACTCCCAGGAAAGGCCCGGATCGATCTGTCCGTACTCGGACAGCTGGATCAGGTCTAGGATCCATTTCATAACCGGGGACAGGTTATGCGCTTGGTAGCCGGCCACGAAGTCGTACCAGACCCGAATTTCACCATCGCTGTTGGCGTTCAGGCCTGCGGGCGTGATGCCCAGCAGCTTGACCAGCGGGATGTGCGAGACGGCCGACATCTGCTCCTGCGACTGGGCCTGCAGGCTGTCCAGGCCGGACAGCGGGGTGTTGGTCTGCTGGATTTCCTCAGTCTCTTTGTCCACCACGCCGACGTTGCGGTTGTCGCGGTTGAGGTTGAGCAGCTGCAGGCGCATGTCCAGCGACTGCGCGCCGCCGGGGGCCAGCAGCTGGGCTAGGTCGGTGGCAAGGTTAGTGATGCTGAACTGCTTGACCGTGTCCGAAACACTCTGGCGCGTGCGCAGCCAGTTGTCGACGTAGGGCATGGCCAGCTGGGAGATCGACACGCCGCGGAAGCTGTAGGCGGCTTTCAGAATGTCGCCCACGGGCCGCCCGATCATCGTGAAGATGCGCGAACTATGGATTTGCCGGCCGGATGAGGCGATCCAACTTTCCGGCTTGTAGAAGTTCGGTGACGTCGGGTCTGTCGCGTTGTAGGCGTTGGGCGTGAGCCACATCGGTTCAATGGCCGCAAAGCCGGTCAGGCAGCCAAGGCGGACAAATGACGGTTCCAGCAGCAGCGGAGCGTCCGCGGGGACGGCCGAACCCGACACCTTGAGGTGCGGGAAGATGTGCGCACCGCCGTAGGCCTGGTCGTGGATAACTGCCGTACGGATCAGGCCGCGCACGCCGAACTGCTCCAGTTTCTGCGTCAAGCGCGTGATCTTGTCGCCGGCCGCCTCGTCCTTGGACGTGCTGACCACTTTGCCCCACGTGCGCACGCACTCATCGGCCGGTGTTTCGTGCATGGTCCGGTATTCGGGCAACTGGGCCAGCAGGCCCAAGGTCGGGAAGCCGGGCCAGCTTGTGGCCTCAACGAACGACAGGGCGTCACGCGCGTTGCGACCGGCCGACAGTCCGTAGTCCATCGCATGCACGACCTTGGCAGCCTCGCGCTCGGGCGCACTGTACTGCTTGGGGTCGATTTCGTGCGTGGTGGCCAGCGCCATCGAAGTATGCTCGACGCGCTTAGGGTCCACGCGCTGGGCTTCCTGCAGGACCTGCAGGGTGATCTGGCGCGCGGACGGGGCCGGCGGCGCCGCGGTGGTCGCAACCGTAGCGGCGCGCTTGCGCGGCGCGCGCTTGCGGGCCAGGGTGTCAGGGTTGCTGCGGTCGGTCATGGGCCGGGGCTCCGAGTGATGCGGCGATGTTACACCATAGTGCTGAGGTACGCTTCGCGCGCTGCCACGGCCTCTTCGATGGTTTTGAACCGGCCAAGGTACTTTGATTTAGGCGCCCAAGCCGTCCACATGTTTCGGGCCTTGTCGTACGTGACGCCCACTTGCCCGGATTGGTTTCGCTTGGAGGGTCTGCGGGCAGGTCTCGTGTAGAGGGCGGGATCGGCCAAGTAGCGCGCACGCTCTGCGTGCGCTTCAGTCGCTGTCGCGAAAGTGCCGACGTAGACTCCGCCCGTAGCATAGGCCACCCACGCGCCCTTACCGGACCTGCTGACGCCAATATAGCCGGACTTGTTTTTAGCCGCGCTTACCGCGCGACTAAGCTTTTCTAGCTGCTCCGGAGTCCTCTTCTTACCTGAATTGGCGACGCTTATCTTTCGCTTCGTCTCTTCGGACACCGCATGGCCGATCTGCGCGGTGCGCATCTTCTCGATCGCCTCGGGGCTGTGTTTCGCTCCCTTTCGGCCCATCAAGGCCTTCGCGATGGCCTGGCGTGAGGATTCGGGCAGCGGTCTGATCTTGTGGCGGATCTGACCAGCTATCGACATGCGCGCTCTGGTCTCCGCGCTGTGCGACCACCCTACGTAGGATTTTCTGAACGCGCTGAGCTTTGCACGAGTCTCGGACGTTGCTTTGGCGCCCAAACGGCTCCCGGCCGTCGGCGTTACGTTGTAAAGCCTCGAGAAGTCTTCGGAGTCTATGTGTGCCTGTTCTCTGGTAATCAATTCCGTCCGAGCACAAAGCTCCACAACAGAGAATTTCAAAGTGTCAAGGCCGTACTTGTCTGCGGCGTTCTGCAGCGGCGCGCAGTGGTGTTTGCACGCTTTCAGTTCGCTGCGATGCACGGCCCAACGCTGACTGATGTTTACGGCTGATCCGACGTACTTCCGGCCTGAAGGACTAATGATTGCGTAAATGCCTGACGCGCGCATGGAGTGGGTCCTGTGTGGTAGGTAAGGATCATAGCATAGATATGATCTCCGTACCTACCCGTCTGCGGCGCCGGCTTAGCGGGCGCCGGCCATCCGCAAAATATCCGCTGTGATCATTGCGCTGACCGGGTTGCGCATGCATAGCTGATACAGCGCCATGGCCATGCAATCGACCATGTCGTCATTTTTTACATCTGGGGCCGCAACGATCTCGGCCACAACCGGTGCAATGGACGGCACGTCTTCCGGACTCGGCAAAAGTACGGCACCGGACTGCCAGATTCCCGCGACTGCGTGCCAACGCGCTTCTTTGCTGCCGAGTGCCGGAACCGGGACGACGCCAACGACGTGTTTGGACAGCATGTCCACCAGCGCGTGGCCATTGGCGGCCGCCTCGATGAATATGCGTGAGCACTGCGGATACGCGTGTTTGAGGGCCACAATGGCTTCGGCGGTGCGCGTGAAGGAAAGCTTCTCTCGGCGGTGTGCGATAAGCCACACGCGATTGTCCGAGGTCTTCCCCCATACGCCGACGCCCACAAAGTCACTCTTAGGGCCGTCCTTGAACGTTGCGTCCACGGTCATGATGACCTGGACGAAGGTGGTCGGCAGATCCGCTTGGCGGTAGTAGCGCACGCCGCCCCTGCCGAAGATGGCGCCCATCTCCGACAGCGGCTGCTGCTGGTACATGGCCGCCCACCACGCTTCGGACATCACAGCCTTGATCTCGCGCAGCTTTTCCTCGCTGTGCAGCGCCGGCACCAACGAGCCTTCGGGCAAATCTGGGTTGTAGCCCAACTCGTCCGGGGCGTTGATGGCGGGGAAGCTCAGGCGTCGATAGTTCGGCTTCCCCTCGTGCAGCTTGTTGATCCGCGCCATGATGTCGTTGGCCGACCAGGGCGTGCCCATGTTTACCTGGCCGCTGCGCTGCTGCAGCCGGGTGCCAAACACCGTCAGGTACCAGTCCAGATGCCCATCCTGCACGGTCTGGCTCAAAGCGTCCTGTGCATCGGCTGTTAAGTCGTCATTCAGCCCCACGTCGATCGAGAAGCCGGTGAGGCTGCCACCGACGCCCTGGGCCTTGACGAACCCGAAAGGATGGTCGAAGTAGTCGGCCGTGTTCTGGCCGCCCTTGTACGTGAGCATCGACGCATGCGGGAAAATCTCACGGTAGATCGGCTCACACATCACACTACGGGCATCCCGCAGGTTGGCCTTGGCTCGTGACAGCGCGTAGGAAGACAAAGCCACTCGGCACTGTCCCAGCACGGGCCCGAGTCGTCCGATCAGGTAGCCCGGCAAGCATCGCGAAATAAGCGAGCTTTTCCCAAACTGAGGAGGGGCCGTGAGGTCCAGGATCGGGCGACGACCTGCGATCAGGTCTTCTACGAACTCGTCCAAGGCCTTGCACACGGAGAACGAGAACTCCGAATGCACGAACCGCGGCCGGTGAGTGGCGGACACAAACGCCGCAAAGTTGGTGCGCGCCGCGATGATCAGCGCCGTCACGGGGTCCGGCGCGGTAGTCGCCACGGCCGTCACAGCTTGCCCGCCAGTGCGAGCTCGCGGACCTGCTCCACGATCGTGCTGCGCGCTTCGTCCGATAGCGTGTCGGTGAACGGAGCCGAGCCGGCGATCTCCAGCACGGCCTTGTCGAAGCCCAGGATCTTGACGAGCTGGGCGAAGGCCTGGGTTTTACCGCGAAATTTCGGCACCAACTGACCCTGCTTTAGTTCCCACTGTTCAATGTGTCGGCCGATACGCGGCGTCTGTAGCGCTTCCATGTCCAGCACGAACGACTCGGACGCGCCGACACCGCCGCACTCCGGGCACGTCACGTCCTGGCCTTCCTCTCGGTCTCCAATCGTGCCGTGGCCTTTGCAGGCGGGGCATGCCACCAGGGAGACCTTCACGGCCTTGGACAGGTCGAGGTTCACCAGGTCGACCAAGTCGGTCACCAGTGAGGCCTTGATGGGCTGCAGGTCGATGGCGGCTGTTGCGGACATGGGCCGAGTGTAACCCATCCGTCAACCCCTGCCAGTCTCGGGAAGTACGGCAGCTACGGAGTACAGAACCAAAGAACAAGATAGACAAGACAATTTCAATTTTTCAGTTGTATTAATAGTCTATAATACTTTGTGTTTTACACATATAGGGAGTATAGGCAGAACTTGCGTCTGTATCCGTACGTCTGTTTGGAAGTGTTATGGTAGCGAGACGCCATTTGTCGGAACTACTTGACACGACCTAGCCCGGATAGTAGTGTCGGCAGCACACCCACTAAGCGAGACTCACATGGCAGCGCTACAGATTGATAACGACCCGATCGACATCCCGGACGGGGCCACGGTCCGCCGTCCCGACCCGAACCGACCCTTTGTTGCGATGTCCAACCGCAAACGCTGGTCGAAATGCGCTCTGTCGGCAGTCCTGCCGCAGTTGCGTACGCCGTCTGGCCCTCCTGCCGAAGAAGGCACCGAGGCGCACAAAGTGGCCGAATGGGCGCTTGCCCGCCGTTTCTCCAATCAGACGCTGCACACCTGTCCCGAAGTCGCGCCCCCGGAGGGTTTAATCGACTTCGACTACTCCGACCGAGGCGTGCAGGACTGGCGCGCCCGGGTCGTCGCATACGCACAGACCTACGCCGACAAAGCGGCGTACTTGTTCAGCGACACGACTGGACCAGTGCAGTGCTTGGTCGAGCACAAGATCGAGGACGTGGTGATCCACGGCGTGCGCGTCTACACGATCGCTGACGCGGTGCTTTGGAGCCCGACCGCCAAGCGATTAGTCGTAGGTGACTACAAGTTTGGCCGTAGTCCGGTCGGGGTCGGGACGCGCGAAGAACCGAACGAACAGTGCGCGGGCGCCGCGGCGCTGATCCGACTACGCGACCTTCACGCACCCAACGGCGAGACGCCGGAGCAGATTGGCCTGTTTGTCTATCAGCCCCGCACCTACGCTGGCGAGCCATGGCAGCCACTTGGCATCATGGACAAGCAGTGGCTGGCCGACCAGGCGACCAAGCTTGATAGCGAGCTTAAGGCCGTAGCCATTGCGGCGTCCTCTATGTACTTTGGCGAGCCTGTCGACCCTAACCCAGGGGATCACTGCACCCACTGCCCAAGCGCGCGCTGGTGCCCCGCTGCGGCGGCCTACGGGGCTAAGGCGCTGGACGTAGAGGCAAATCGAATCGCGGTGGTCGATCTAACCCCCGAAGAAGTCATGGCCCAGTGGTCGATGCGTTCGGCCTTCAAGCAGTACGAAGAGGACCTGAAAGAGCGCGTGCGCATCCTGCACGAGAAGAACCATCCGGCCGTATCGGTGCGCTACCGCAAAGGCTCACCGATGTGGCTGTCCGAACCGGCGGCGGTCGAGGCGTTCCTGATGGCCGATCGCATGGACATGCTCAAGCCGCCCGCGATCGGGCAGGCCGCTGGCGTGATCCCTGAATCGGAACTGGCTGCGCTGACTGGCCGCTACCCGGACGTGCCGACCTTTGTGGCGGTCAACGGCAAGAACCCTTCTGTAGCGGCCAATGCGTTCGCTAAGTACCTCAACCAGGAGAAGAAGTGATGAACGACATCGAGAAGCGTGCGCGGGAATTGCTGGCTGCATCTCACAGAAAAAGAGTACCTAGGTCACAGAAATCAAAGGCTCTGGACGCTGGGTTTATCCACCCGGATGACCACGCCGCGATGAATGCCATCATCGCTGCGCTAGCGGCCGCACCGCAGGTGCCGGAGGGCTGGGTGCTGGTACCGGCTGCCACGCCCGCCGCCACGCCGGAGCTACCATGAGCGAAATGTCCACACCCACGCACCGCGCGCTCGTCCGCGCCTTGGACGCCGTCAAGGCGTCCAAAGGCTGGTCGGATCGGCGGCTATGCCGCGAACTAGGCATCGGACTCACCGCACTGGATCGCTGGCGCTCGGGGCGCTCTGGCATCGGCGAGCGGAACCTGTGGCAGGTCCGCGCGTTCCTGGTCAAACACGTCGCAGCGAGGGCTTGCCGTGGCGCTCGCACTTGACGAAATCCGACCGGGCATCGTCGTCCACTTGGACACCGCGATTCTCCTGAACGACCCGCGTTGCGTATACACACCGACCGGCTTCTTCCGGAGCGGGTATTTCATCTGCATCGCGATCGGGCCGGGCTCGACTAGCTGGTTGCACGTGACGTCCAAGCCTGGGCAGACCGGCTCGCGTCTCGCAATCCCGCCCCGGTGGCGAGGTGGTGGCAGTCTTAGGTGGCGCAAAGGCCCCTGCTTCGTCAGTGACGTGCGAGCGCCGCATGTTGGGCGTGACGTGGTGTTCTGTGATGCGGCGCGCGACGAGCTGCCGATTCTGCCGACCGGACGCCCGTACGTTACCGCTGATGCGCTGGATGCGATCGAACGCGAGATTTCGTTGTGGAAACGCTTGACAACCTAAACACTAGCGTTATACAGTCGTAACCGTTACACCGACCCGCGCACCTTGCGCTCAAACTGAGAACTCCGAACCATGAGCATTACCGACCACGAAGCCATTCTGTTGCACTCATCCCTCGACCAGCCGCGCGCCAACAAGGCAAACCCCGGCAAAGTCGAGTACTACACCAACATCGCACTTCCGCCATCCGCAGCAGACGATCTGGCCGCGCAGATGCGCGAAGTCGCCCCCAACGGCAATCTGTCAGGTTTGCGCCTCACTATCGAACCCAACGGCAAGAAAGCCAAGCCGCATGCGGGTATCCCGAATGATTGGCTGATCCTGCGCCTGTCCAGCGGCGTCGACTACCCGCCCGACCTGTTCGCGACTGACGGGCAAAAGGTCGCAGCACTGCCGGTCAACGGCTCGCAGATTCGTAGCGAGTTTTACGCAGGCCAGCGCGTGCGTATCAACGGCTACCCTTTCTTCTGGAATCACACGCAGAGCGGCGCCCGCGGCGTCTCTTGGAATCTGTCCGGTGCGATGGCTGTTGGCGGCGGAGAGCGTCGCGGCGGTAGCGGCGGCGAACCGTCCGAAAGCGCCTTTGCCAAGTACCGTCAGGACGCGGCGCCTGCGCAGCAGGAACATCCCCCGCAGCCGCCGGTTCAGCAGTCCAGCGGCGGCAACCCGTTCCAGCAGGGCAACGCTGGTGCGTCCAACCCGTTCGGCTGATCGTACCCAGACCCGGCCAGTGCTGGCCGGGTCTTTACTAGGAGCAAACACGATGAATACGAAAGACAAAGCGCAGCCCGACGCGGCGGGCACGCTACCGACAGACGCGATGGTCAACGCCGCAGAAGACATCGCCTACGCCAGTATGCCGTGGCACGGCCCTGACGAAATGCGTGAAGGTGTTTACGAAATGGTGCGTGCCGCCCTCGCCGCCCGCCAGCCAGCCGGTCGCTATCTGGAAGATAGGGTTATCGAGACCAGCGGCGCAAAATGCATGGATGATTTCGACCATGAGCTCAGCAAAGCAGAAAAGCTGCTAGCCACCCACCCCCAGCCGGCAGCGGCGAAGGAGCAGGGCAATGCGTGATCCCGGTAAGTTGAAGGCATACCAGGTGGATCACTACGACCAATCGGTAGTGATCTTCGATACCTCGTCGGTAGCCGCGCGCCGCCGTGGTGCTGGTGAGATGGATTGCGAGTTTTCTGGCGTTGAATCATGCCGTCGCGCACCCGCGCTGGACTCCTATGCGCCCGGACCTGTGCCGCCGCTAGCGCTGATTGAAAACGGCTGGTGGTTCGAGTGCTGGAATTGCGGCTGCCGCATTGACGAGGGAACCATCGAGGATGAGGAATTGCAGCCCCTCGATTTAGGTGAGTCCGTTTTCTGCTCGCGCGCCTGCTGGGCTGAGCGCGCTGCACAATTGCGCCGCCGTGAAGCTGCGGTTGCAGCCATATGCGAAATTGTCCACACACAGTTCCCGCGAGCGCAGATCATACGCGCCCACGTCTGCGACCATAGACTGGAGAAAGCCGACCAACATGGCGGAATACTGTCGAGTTGCGATTTCCGGCTGCCTGGGCTGCAGCATGTGCAGTCCTACCGTTTCCGCGAAGGTTACTTCATCGCCAATGGTGACATCGACCGCTTCCATACCTTGTATGGCGCCGGCACGATCGACCAGCAGGCCAAGCCAGAGGTGCAGCGATGAGCGCGCGCATCATCGACGGCGAGGCGTTCACCATCGAGCAAATCGCCGAGCGGTTGGGCGTGGTGAATGCGACGGTGCGTAATCGGCTCGCGCAGGCGAAAAAGCCCTATACTTGGGATGCTCTGCAATCGCGGTGCCGGAAGTCGCGGAAACCAGCTAAACAGTGGCGCACGGGCGAGGATCGGTTAGCCAGGGCCGCATATCTAATAGGTGGTGCTCAACTTGTTCATAAACTACTCCCGAACCGTTCGATTAGATCGATAGCAGGTCGTGCGAACGAGTTCGAGTGGGAGCTATGGACACGATTTAAACCAGGAAGTGAGGCATCGAAAGCCGTTGAGATGGCGATGGATCATCCTATTACTTCGACAGATTTGGCTGCCGAAATCGATAGGAGTTCGACGCACGCCGCTGCGGTTATTGGCAATCTTTTTCGTCGCGGCGTGCTTGAGCGCAAGCCATATTGCGGCGGAACAATGTATATTTATTCAATCAGCCAGCGCTACCGAGACGCTTACAATGAAATCCAAGTGCCATAACCGACGAGCGCATCTAGCGAATGGGTGCGGGTGCGGGTATTTACTATGCACATATACAAACTTCCACTCCCCCCATCCCTGAACCGCATTTGGCGCGCGGTAAACGGTGGCGTGAAGCTGTCCAAGGATGCCCGCGCTTGGAACGCCAAAGCTGCAGCAGCGCTACCTACCGGGCGCGTTGTGACACTTAAAGGGCGACTGCGAGTTACTATATTCGTTCACGGGCCTCTCAAACTAAAGGCCGTACCTTTCGATATCGGGAACCGAGAAAAGATTCTTTGTGACCTACTGACAAAACAGCGAGTCTGGGAAGACGATAGTCAGATAGACGAATTGTTAATCTTCCGAGGCGCGTGCGAAGGCCGGGGATTTGTCGTGGTGCAGATTGAGGAACTGACATGAAGTCAGGGAGTACCGCCACTGTGAACGAACTATCTCGCCGTCAGGCCGCGCAGTACGCCTTTACGGCTAGTCTCGAGAAACACCGTGCGACCCTGGCCCGCGCACTGCAGGCCGACCGGTTTGTGGTTACGGACTCGGCGTCTGTGCGCGTGCTGGTGCGCTTCGCTCGCGCCTGTGCGCCCGACAGCCAGGCGCTGCGCATCTTCGAAGCGGCTATCCGACCGCCGTTGGTCGCCTACGTTAACGCAACGCCGAAAGAGGCGCACGGCAGTCTGCTCGTCGACGCGCAGTTCTTGCGCGACCATTTCGACCGCTTCACGAAAGTTCCGTTGACATCCAACCCGATTAAGCGTGTGGTAAGCTGGACACGCCGCAAACTGGGCGGAACCGCGTAGGAGCTTTCCCGATGTCGACCGAAACCGTAGCACTCAAAATGGGCTTCCCGGCCGACATCGCACTGGCGATCGAGCAAGGCTGTATCCGTTACGGGCTAGAGTCGCCGCTAGAGAAGGCGCACTTCATAAGCCAGGTCGCGCACGAGTCCAACAGCGGCATGTGGATGCAAGAGCTCGCGTCGGGCGCCGCCTACGAAGGCCGCAAAGACCTGGGCAACGTCTATCCGGGCGACGGGAAGAAGTTCAAAGGTCACGGGGTGATTCAAGTCACCGGGCGCAACAACCACGCCCGCTACAGCGCGTGGAAGTACGGCGACGACCGCGCGGTGCGCGACCCGACCCTGCTGGCGCGGCTGCCCGACGCAGTCGATGCTGCGTTCTGGTACTGGACCGTCGAGCGCCCGAAGCTCAAGCAACTGTCCCTGGCCGACGACGTGGTCGGTGTGACACGTGCGATCAATGGCGGGACAAACGGCCTAGCCGATCGCAAAGCGAAGCTCGACAAGGCGAAGCAGCTGTTCGGACTGCCGGCGTGAGTTGGGCGACACGTAACGTCGGGTCGCTTCGTCACGGCCTGGCACTACTCCATGTCATCATGACCATGCTGGTCACGCTCGGTCTGTTCACCGTCGAGATCCCGGAGAAGAACGGGCAACTATTGAACCTGCTTGTTGGCGCGATGATCAGTAACGCGTCGCTCGTGGTCGGCTACTATTTCGGAAACCAGACACGGAGGATGGCCGATGGCGCCTGATCAACTCGCCGCAGACTCGATGCAAACTGAACTAGAAGCCCTGCAGGAGCTGGCTTGCCAGGAAGCGGCCGCGCACCTGATGGTATTCTGGCCGCGCGCTGAGTTTCCGCGCCGCGGTCCAGACAACGTGCTGCGACTCGGCTATGGTCGGGACATCGAGCGCCGACCCCAGACAGAGGACGTTGCACGTATGGCCCTAGCCGCCGACATCAGCCGCGTAAGTAAGACCTTGGAACGCCGCACCTTCGTGCTCCTGGCCAATCAGCCGCAGTGTCAGCACAAGGTCGGGTTTCTCTACGCAGTAGCCGACATCATCGGCGTCGATCGCATCCGCGACTGGAACGAGCTATGGACCGCTGCTGGGCGCGGCGACTGGCACACTGTTTGCTTGCAGTTGATGGCGCTCAACTGGGAGGCGCTAGAGGGTTCCCAAGTCGATCGCCGAATGGCGGCCGGGAACCTGATATTCGGATTGCGAGACGCATAAAAGAAACCCGCCTAAAGGCGGGTTTCTTTTTTATCACCATGTCAATGTGATCAACCCGCCGGACCCGTTACCGCCCGCGCCACCCGTTCCCGTGCCGATTTGATAAGGGCCACCGCCACCGCCACCGCCGGACCCAAAGCCACCCCCGTTCAAGCCTGCGATACCAGAGCCAAGCGCCCCGCGGCCACCAGCGCCGCCGCCTCCGAAGGCCGAACTTGCGCCAGCGCCACCACCACCACCAGCGCCCGTCGAAGCGTTAATCGAAGCGGCGTCGTGTCCGGATCCCCCTCGGGGCTCGCCAAAGCCGCCTGCAGCGCCCGCAGCTGTGGGAGAGGTCGCTAAGCCGCCACCGCCACCGCCACCGCCCGTCAGCGTGATGGCTGTTCCGCTGTTAAAACCCGACCCGGAGATGACAAGGTTACCGGCATTCCCGCCCGCAGCTCCGCTCCCTGTGGATGTTGCTGGGGCGCCGGTTCCGGCCGCACCTATCGTCCAACTGACGACACCCCCCGGTACGACAGGGTACGCCATAGCTACCAAGGCTTGGCCCGCTCCGCCGCCGCCGCCGCCGCCGCCAACCGCTGCTGAGCCGCCAGAGACAGCTGCGCCTGCACTGCCGCCACCGCCTCCCGGAGCGACAGCCCAGACCGTGATGGTAGTTACCGTCGGTGGTACCGTCCAAGAACCGCTAGCCGTAGCGCGCAAGGTTCGGCCGACGGCTTGGTCAGCGCGCATCGCTTGCGTACTCTGGGTGGCGGGCGCGATGTTGAGTGACGACAAAGTGACTTGCGTACCATCGCAGGTGACGGGCGTGGCCGCGCCGTTTTGCGGTATCACGACCGCAGACGTAGCTGCATTCTTCACGCTGACGGTGAACGCGCCGCCAGTCGTATTGACGAACGTCCAGCTATAGACCCACGCCGGCACGACCAACACGAGATTAGATGTCAACGTTCCAGCGACTGTGATCACTCGCTTGGCGGCTTGCGCAGGGGTCAGCGTCAACGTTCCGCCTGTTTGACCTGTCAGCGCCGTAGCGCCGTAGTGGTACCCCGGCACCCAACCGGCGCCATCGGTGTCGGGATTTGCAGTGTTGGCTTCGGCGTTGTTGTACCATTCACCCAGCCCGACGGAACCCGCACCGAGTGTAGCCGGGATGACCGCACCACGGGCGTAACCGCCGATCAGTGCGTCGGTCGCCCACGTCGCGTCGTAGGCAAAACGACCGCCACCCAGCGACCACCACACGCCGCGTGCGATCTGGTTGATCGCCCCGTTGAAGTCTTCCAGCTGGGGCGGGACGCCGCCAGCCTCGGGCGGCATCCCTGTCAGAGGTGGCGAGCCGAGCGACTGCGAGAAGCGCGCCGGGTCGGTCGTAGTAGCTGGGATTTCCACCTTTGCGCTATCGTTCTGCGCAAAGGGGACCAGAAATTTAGCGGGGCGGTTTGTCGACTGCATGAGCGGGCCTCAGGGGTTGTAAAACGGGCTCTGATTAAAGCCGGTGACGTACTTTGGGTTGGCGCCCGTATTCATGCCGGCGAACCCGAACGGATTATAGGTTAACACCTGGTAGATGTATTCGGCCGTCGTCCCTGCAGGCTGTGGAAACAGCCCCGATTCGATGATCGATCGCTCTACCGGAGTCGGGAAGAATTCGAAGTGGTAGCCGATATGCATCGGTCGCGCCGGGTCATATCCGACATAGCAGCGCCCTCGGTCTCCGAACATGGCACGCATCAAGGCGTTGATCGACGGGACGTCGCAGCTTGCGATGTTCGATGCGGCTTTGACCAACAAAAGCTGGCGGTAAGCGTCATCTTGCAGCGCGAACGACACCTCGCCGTCCACTTGGCCGTTGTAGAACGGTGCTTGGCTCCACGGCTTCCACTGCGTGCCGGGCGCCGCGTTGATGTTGAACCCGAAGTTGTCGCCCGGCACCTGTTGAATCTGCAGGTATCGGCCTTGGCCGAGAATGCGCCCCCAGATGTCGAGGCCAAAACCGGTCGCGGACGTGATGTCCCACACCCGAAACAAGAAATCGGCCTGGAACCGCGCCAGGTCGACCCATTGGTCGAAATCCGCTAGCAGGGCCTGCAGCGTCGTGCTGCTGGTGTACTGCCGCATAAGTGTGCGCCCGTAGTCGGTCATCACACGTCCACAGCTGCAACGGTGACGTTCAACGCCACGGTCTGCGGTAGTTGGTCGATTCCCATCGTGATCGCTTGCCCGGTCGTCGGATTGGGCGCGGTTCCGACATAGATCGCGATCGGTGTGATGTTGCCCAGCGCTAGCACGGCCGGCGCGTACTCGGCGGCGACGATCTGCCCGCCGACCCGCGCGCGCCGGACCGCGATCGTACCTCCCGGCGTGCTGTAGCCATCGGTCAGTGCTGCTGCGATGACGCGCTGTACGTCCTGCACGTAGGTGCTTGGGAGCGTCGACAGGTTGGCCACCTCGACACGCACGTAGACGGTGACGGGCGCAGGACGCACAAAGCGAATCACGTACTGCGGGTACGGTGGTGCGTAGTTGGCCGAATCTTCGATAAGCACTTCGACCAGTGTGCCTACGCCGGGTGCTGTTGGCAGGCCGCAGCCGGCGTCCAGTTTGGAGTGGATCGCAGCGGCCACCGCGTCATCGTCGCCCCCGGCAACCGTGATAGCAATCGAGTGCGCCGGGATTGGGTAGCTCGTCGCCCCATAGGTGATCGCCGCGTCGCTACCGTTGTTGTAGACAAACACGTCCGAGACGCCCGTAACGTTGGCCGCTGCGGCGCGTACGGCCGCTGCGGTACCCTGACCGCCGATGTTGACGGACGCCGCGCGCCGTTCTTCAAACGCCTGCCGCGACTCCACGGCCACGCCGGGTGTGCTGGCGACCGTGTTGCTTATCGACTCCCAGCCCGACTGTTGCTGGTAGATAGTCAGGCCGTTTACGCCGACACTCGGGCCATTGCCGGCGACGGAGGCGCGCATCAGGACCGATGCCGAGCCGGTCGACCCGAGTGTGACAGATGCGGTCGTCAACCAGATAGAGCCGTCGGCGGCACGCGCCTGCGCACCTGCTGGAATGACTGTCCCCACCACACCGTTGACCACTGCCGGCACGGTCGCGAACGTAGCCGGCTGGCGCGTCAGGAAGTAGATACGGCCTAGCGCGTCTTGGAACGCACCCGTAGACGTGGCCGGGTCGACATTGGCGATCAACTGCAGTAGCGCGCCGTTGAGCTGCGCCAGCATATAGGCTTGGCTCTGCGCCAGCTGGCCTTGCGGCGTGGTCAGCTCGGTGTTGAGCGCGCGACCACTCTGCGCGAACGCGTCGACGTAGTCGGCAAACACGCCTTGCAGGATCTGCGGCTCTGTCGGGACCGTCAGGCCAGCATCGGAGAATGTGGGTAGCGGAACGTTGGTCGTCATGGCGGCATCGTATCAGGTT
>JAAIGF010265103.1_pt1 | contig 25852 bp, 26 predicted proteins | sample 6487441 | NCBI WGS metagenome assembly JAAIGF01 (sample SAMN13974129, study PRJNA590717) | phyllosphere metagenome | biome: pepper field; feature: multiple bacterial spot infested pepper fields; material: pepper leaves; isolation source: leaves from pepper fields | host: Capsicum annuum ... | reverse complement strand
TGGCACTTTTCGCTGACTACAGCGGCTACAATGATTACGAATGGAAGGCCATTCTTGAAAAGGACGGCCAACTCTTTTTCATCGAAGGTGGATATTCTCCGGGCGATGAAAGCGACGATATTTGGAACCCCGAACCAATCAACGAAATGAACGCATTTCACGTTTTGATTGACGTTCTAACCAACGAGGATTTTTCCGTTTATGGCTAAGTATTACGTAACCATAGTTGACAACAGCGATTTCTACGCCGAGATCGTTCATACGTTCGTTACGGAAGCAATTTCGGTTGACTCTATTCTTGACGGTTTTCGGGAAAAGCTAGATGCGTTGCCTGAAGGCGGCAACGTCAAGTCCTACGGCGTCGTCCTGCTCCGGTCGACCTATGACTTGGGATATTACACCATTACGGCAATCTCTCTGGAAGAATGGGTTGCCGAAAACACCCGTTTCGAAAACGAATAAGGATTCTAGAATGTTCGGAATTTATATTGTTCCACCAACTTCTCACTTTGATGAGGTTCTTGGCAAGGTTCCTACCAAGGAACTGCTCGGCGTGTTCGAAACCGAAGAACTTGCAAGCCAAGAACTCGGTAGCATCCTTATGGCGATGATGGAATCTTCTGTCGACCTGCATCTCGTGTACAAGATGCGGGAGCAGCAAAGAAATATCTGTTTTGCTTCACCCATATGGCAAGACGTAAACCATCCAGACCGAAATGCGTTTTTCGAAACCGTACACCACGAGGCAATTGAATTTGCGCGGCAATATGAGATGACCGCCAAGGACTATGCCGAGATTGTCGATAAGTGGCAAGAATATCATATTCCCGTTCTGGTAGTCGAAACCGTTCCTATGAACGTGGTCCTATTTGAACCAGATATGCATCCCCTTGGCAGGGCGGATGAAGAAGTTATGAAAGAAATCAGAGGAGAAGCGTAATGGACTTTATCGAACGTAGACTTCTGCAGCTTGAGCCGGTCGGCGCGAAGATGACGACAACCGCGTGGGCGATCAATGAAAAGGTTTGGGTATCCACCATTCGGATGGCCGAGCGATTTTATACCCGCGTTTCCAACCTTGACGAGACCGTTACCTATCATTTCGAAGGCAACCTCAATCTTCACGATGCGTCGGTTGCTTATTCGGAAAAGAAGAAGGAAGAAGCGGCATAAAAATCTGTTGACATATTGAGAATATTTGATAGGGTATTCTCAAGTTCAACGGAGGTTTTGTTATGCCGGTAGCAATTGATTCATCGAAGAAGGTTTCCTTCAAAAATAACCTTTTCATTTTCGACGGTTCAGACCTCTCTCCAGCGGAGGCGATTGCTACCCAACAAAACTCGGTCGTTATGCTCAAAAGCGAACGTACAGGCAGTAAGGTTGCCTTCCTTATGATCAATTCCGGCGAGTTCCTCAAGGAAGACGGCGGGGAAGGCTATGAATATGAATTTCAAGGGATGGGCGAGATGTCCCATCTTAAAATGAAGGTTCAATGGTAAGGGATTTATTATGAGTGCGGTTGCGTCTGTTATGGGAAAAATTGAAAATTTTTCCATCGTTCGGTATACTGACAATAGGCCAGAAGTTCCATTTATCAGTGAATTTCCGGTTCCAAAAACTACCAAACAGGCGGTAGTTTCCGAATTGGTTTCGATGATTGAAGACCCTGCCTATCACGCAAATGCTGCCGCACCGCAGTTCTTCTACTGGTACGACATTATGCTTGATAAGACGGACTTCAAGTCGGATGGCAAGGTCGACGTCGCAAAAATCAACAGTCTGATTGCAGTTGAGTCGCTCGACTATTGGCTTCTCAAAAACCTGCAAAAGAATGCGCGGGATGTCTAAAGGAACTATTCTTTTCTGACGAAAGATGCTATGTTCTTTTCAGAAAAGGATTTTTAATGGCGTTTCTTATTATTTTTCTCGGCATTCTTTGCATTGCTACTCCGTTTATCAAAGCTTATCTGGATGGTTATGGTCCGTCGTCTGACGCCGACCTTGTCCAGTGGCTTATGAGTATGCCTTTTCAACATATGATTCTTCTGCGCCTTATGGGCCAGTCCGGCATCGGTATGCTCTTCTTCGGAACTATTCTCTTTTACTTCGAACGCCTTTAATTTCTATTGACTTTTACCTGTTCAGGTGTAACGTAACTCTTATTGGAAAATAGGAGTTACTGGAATGGCATTGAACGATTTGGCTTCGAAGATGAAAGCTGCGCAGGAAAAGGCAAATACGCTTTTCGATGATATTGAAACGACGCTGAAGAACGATATCTTCGCGATGGAAACGGTTCATCATCTTCAAGGAAACAACGAAATCGTACCGTTTATCGAACGGTCGAAGGCTACCCTAGCAAAGCTTAAAGAATGGCGGAATGGCCAGCAAATCGGCGCGGTACCGCGTTCGTCTTCCGAACCTTCCAGAACGTCCGGCCTTGGTTCGCAAATGGCGGCGGTTGAAAGCGGAAAAGTTATCCCGCGTTAATATGGATAAATCGACGTTGCCATAACGGATACCTCGTCAATATCTAACATATAGGCGAGGTCTTTAATATGCGGATGGACGACATAATTCCCGGTTTGCGTCTGCAGAAGTGCGCTATCGCCAACTTCCGCGCCAAATCCTAGATTTTTCCTATTGTAATACAAAATGCTAAAATCGGCGTCGTGAAATTCAACGTTAAAGCCCATTTCTTTAGCAATCTTGGCAAATCTAGGCTTGTTTGTAGCGATATGGTTGGCCACGCCGCGTTTGGATTTTCCTGCCACTACCGAAGAAATCAAACGAAGTTCTACGGCATTAACAATGCGGCGGCGTGGAGCAAGCAGGCCAATCATCTTTTTGGCATCTTCGTAGGTAAACTCCTGATATCCCGCGACCGTTTCCACGCTTACGGAAAGTTGGTTGTTTACGTTTCGATGCCAGATGTATTTTAGCATTCCATATCTTTCAAAAGGAAAGGGGAGCCGTTAAGCTCCCCTGAAGGTATATTACAGGCGACCGGCTGCGTGAAGCAGAAGTTCGATGTTGTCTACCTTTTCGCGAACGTCGGCAGCGTTAGCCTTGAATGCCGAATTGATAGCGGCGTTCAGGTCTGCTGGCTTAACGTCGAGTTCTTCCGCAACGGCTGCAACCGCATCCTTAAGGCCGTCCTGAAGGGCGGCAACTTCGCCCTTGATACGGACGCCTTCGTCAACGAGTTCGGTAATCTTTGCATTTTCTGCTGCGGTGAAAGAAGAACGGGACATTTGTATTTCCTTAATTGGGATGGTTAACAATAAGTTTGTTTTAGCGGTTAAGAGTGTCGTTTGTCAATTTCCAAATTGGTTCCAAGCCTCGGAAAGTGAAAGAATTTGCCGAACACCCAAATCCCTTGCTTTATCAAGCTTCGCGGATGACTCGTTTGGATCCTTGCAGATGAGAACGGTCGTATTCTTCGATACGGAAGAACCGATTTTTGCTCCCTTTCCTTCCAGAATTTTCTGTAGGTCATTGTCGCGAACCTTCGTAAAGACGAATACCTGATTTGCCAGTTCCGATGACGTTGGCTTGGCTTCTTCGGCAAATCGATATTTGCCTTCAATGCTCTTTAAGAAAGTGTTGACTTTATCCAGATTCTCCAGATAGAGGTCAACCGTTTTGTCGGCAAACCCGTCGACCGTTACAAGTTGGTCAACGGTAACTTCGTGGGTGTTGAACTTATCGTATACGCGCTTGATCTTGCGCGAACCGATACCGCGCCCAAGGGTTTGCGACGCAGCGATAAGCAGCCAAGGAAGGACCGGATTAAGTTTGGCAATAATACCGGCGTAAATCTTCTCTCCAGCCGCGTTTCCGATTGTTGCCTTAAGCGTATCGAGATCGAGCTTAATAACCGATTCTGCGGTATCATATCCAGCTTCGATCAGCTTATTGATACTGGCTTCACGAATATTCGCTACGTTGATTTTCGTAAAGAAATCCAGCATCTTTTTCATCTTAACGATTGGATGGTTTTCTGGATTTTTGAGAACGAGATCGACACCGGTCGGCGTCCAATAAACTTCGTCTTTGTCCAGCTTAGGCATTGCCGCGCCGGTAGATTTCACTACGCGCCGGATATCGGGGATTACGTCACCGGATCGAACAATATGGAGGATAGTACCGGGGCCGATCTTATTGTCGCGAATGTATCCGGCATTGAAGCCCGTTGTGTATGTAACGAGAACACCGCCAATTTCTGTAGGGATAATTTCGATACGGGGTTTAAGGAATGCTGCCTTGGAGGGATTATAATGAACCGCGACGACGGTTACGTCTTGGCCTGCTACCTCGGAACTCGTCTTGAACTTGCGCCCAAACGACGGATTGTTGCTGCTTACATTCTTCGGGATTCTCTTTTTGCCTTCCGGCGTAGAAATACGAAGAACCGTCCCGTCAATAGCATAGGGGGTTGTTTCTTTTAGTCCGTCGAAATGGGCGGTAAGGATATCGTCGGTTAGATCTTTCGCCAGCGCAACGTCGTATTCCATAACGCGGAAACCAAGAGACCGGATATCCTCTATGTTCTGAAGGTCAGAACGATCCTGCCGGTTTTCAATCGACGTAATGATGATATGTGCGCGCTCGTAGAAAGCGTCGGACGCTACAGAAGAGTTCATACTGCCCGCTACGTAGCCACGTGCGGTTTTGTAGCGCGGGAATAGAGCTTTGATAGCCAACCAGTCGGAATGCGTTAGAATGCCTTCAGCGCGAAGATATAGGGGGTTTTTGTCGGTAATGGTTTTGGGGATTTCCATCTTGAGAAGATGGCGGGTGATATCTGCACCATCCGTTCCGTCGCCGCGCGAATAACCGGCTACGAACTTACCGTTATTGTAGACAAGCCCGATAGAAACCCCATCGTACTTAACGCCGTTGATGATTTCCTCGTTGCCAAGGTTGTGTTGTGAAATCCATTTGGCGTAATCGCCAATATCAAGCTCGTCCAGCGACGGCATAATGAATGGTAGCGGAGTCTTACCGGTTCTAACTTCGGAACCAACTTTGACGAAATAAGGGTTACTTGGCGAAGTTCTCGAAAGGAAGCGTTCAAGTTCATTGAACTCCTCGTCGCTTAGGAAGGTATCGGAAAAGGTAAAAGAAAGGTCTTCTTCGTCTACTTCAATCGTAAACGTTACGTCCGACCCGTCGCCATTGTAATAAAGATCTTTTGAATGGTTCAGGATTTTAACAACATCGTCGGTCGAAATTTCAATCTCGCCGGATATCAACTGTTGAAGCAATTCGTGCATTATTTGACTCTCCTATTGTGCGGATTATACCGTAGGAGAGTCAAATATTCAATAGAAGAATCAATTACACGATATTAATATGACGCTTGCGCTTCAAGATTTCAAGAATGCCTTCGGTTTGAACCGAGTTCAATTTCACGTTAACGTCGAACCCTTCCATAAGCATAACGATGGCGTCGGAGATAATATCCGGTATCAACATCACAGCGTCCGCAATAACCGAAAGCTTGACTTCGCCGTCGATAAGGAACTCTGGCAGGAAGGTTTCGCCAAACACGGCAGACGTAGCGTTGACGCGACCTTCGGTAATAAGCTGGTCGATGATAACAGCACTTCTTGCTTCATAGAGTTGGAATGCTTTTAACGTAGCATCATTGGTTATTTTTGGAAGGCTAACGTCGCCTTGAGCGATTGGAGGGTCAAACACGAAGGCTACGATATCCATCATAACATCGTTGAGAAGGTTCGCAATCTTTACGCCTTCTTCCCCGTTCGCGATAAACGATTCCGTTTCTAGATTAGGAATGAATGTTTCGGTATTAATCGTCCAAGGGTTATTAATGAAACCGGTGCTAGTGATTTGGTCGATTTCGACATCTCCAAATACCGCCAATGTCGGTTGAATCAAACCTTCGGTTATGATGGACGGAATGGTAGAATCAACAAATGCACCAAGGTCGGTTTTCAACGCGGCGGAAGTGGTAAATTTGCCCGATATAATAGTCTGGCCTTCTAGAACTTCTCCGTTCGCAATTTTTCCGTCAACCGTAAATTTGGTATTAAAGATCGTCTTTCCCGTTAGGAAATCTCTTGGTTTGAGTGATCCAGAAGTCAAGGCCGGAGGAATAACCGTATCGCCCTCAAATTGCGGCGGAAGCGCTACGATACCGTCGTTTGTAATTACGGGGATAAGTGTATCCGACATCATAATCTTGTTGTCGATACGAAGGTTCCCATCCGTAGAAATGCGAGAAATGCGTGTCCTTCCGTGCATATACTGCATATTGAAGGATTCATAGGAGAACGCGCCAAAGCCAGAAGGTTCGGCTTCTACGTAGGCCGAATTTAGTTTAAGGTTTAGCGAGAGAGCCGATTGGTCTTCGCCAGAAATAAGCTGAGTCGTAATCGACTTTAATGACGTGGTAATCTTTGCCGACGTGGTAACAGCCAAACTTCCGTTCGTTTTAAACGGCGACGGTAAAAGAGTGTTGCCGGTTATTTGGCCGGGATCTTTGACTTCGAAAACGCTAAATTCTGTTTTGTTATATTCATAAGCGATTAGAAGCTTGTTTATAGGAGTCGTTCTTGTCCATCGGTATGCGCGGTTCGTTGCAACAATGTTAGCAAGACCTTTCGGTATGGTAGCCGTAGGCGTAAACTGCTCAGTTGTCGGATTGAGGTCGTAGAATGCAAACGAGCCATTCGATTTGTTCAACATCAATTTGTCGCCAAATACGAAGTTCGCTGAAGACACACCGCTAGCTAGATTGGCCTGTTTCATAGACAGGCCGTTTGAATATTTCAGTACATCGGTGTTGCCGTCATAACGCGACCCTACGATAAGGTCGTTTCGATAGTCGGCTATTGCGAAACCCGGCGTAAATGTTTGTTCTAGGATAAAATCATTGTTATTACCGAGACGCCAGACACGAGCGGATGGAGAACCGGTATCACCGATACCGAAAATAAGTCTGCTTCTATCCTGACTAAAAAATGCTCTTGTAGCGCGGTTGGCGGCAGCGCCAGCGGGGTTGAAAGTGTTAGTATTGCTGGTGTCGCTAATGGTAACAGCCATCATACCACCGAGGGTGTTTCCCGAATCTATGTTCATCATACCGCCGACGAAAAAATAGTCGTCGTACCAAGCAAAGTCGGTGATTATATATCCGTTGTTGAACGCGCTACCAGACGATTGCCTGTAGTATCGGCCAGTATTGACGTTGTACCGCCAAATATCGTAGCGGTTTCTCGCCCGCTGGCCGGAAGTGACGATATGCAAGCCCGTTGGCGAAACCGAAACCGCTTGTCCGGGTGAAACAGTAGCCTGACCGTCTACCGGAATTTCTTGAACTTGGCCGTTGAAGATACGAAACGCCTGAAGCATAACGCCGCCAGTCACAGGCATAGAAGCGGCGAATATTTTTGCGCTCTCGGCTACCGCCATTGCTGTCGGTACGTTTTTTAGAATACTTGCGTTGGTAGGTAACTGCGTATACATATTCTTTTATGCCCACGTCGGCAAGGGGTTAATCTTCTAAACTACAAGATGTCATCATACAATATTTATATGCCTTTTGCGTTTTAGCAGTTCAGCGATTGCGTTCAACGTAATCTTTTGAAGTTCAACCTTGATATCCGTTCCGGTAATCATCTCGACGTAGCCGTCTACTTCGATGTCCGAAATCACAATAACGGAATCGAACTGATTAGACATAACCAACGAAGATTCGCTCTCAATCATTTCTACGATGTTGATAACCGTGTCAGAATTGATTGTTTCTTCAGGAGCTACAAAGCCACCCGTTTCGAAAATTTCGATTAGAACATCGCCAAGCAATTGCTCTGGTTCGATGGTGTCTAAGTTGGCGTCGGTCAGTATTGAACCAAAGTAAGCGTTAATTACAACTCCCTCTTCGCCATTGGAAATAAACGAGGACGTTTCGATAGAAGGAATGTCGGTTTCAAGGTTGGCAAGAGCAGGATTGTTAACAAATCCGCCGAACGTGAACTCGTTGGGGATAAGCGTGTCCGTTTCAATTGTCCACGGAACGTTAACGTATCCTCCAAACGAAAATTCGTTAGGTATAATAACGTCGCCATAAACAGCGGTATCTGGTTCAACCAAGCCGTCGTTTAGAACCGGAGGAATGATCGCATCAATGCTAGCACCAAGGTCCGGTTTAACGAAACCATCGCTCGAAATTTGTTCTATACGAACGTCGCCTTCTGCTTCTTCGCCGGAAGCGATTTTACCTACAATTTCGAATTCGACAGGAAGAACAACGTCGCCGGTTGCGAAATCTTGGCCGCGAAGAGTACCGGTAGAAACGAATTCAGAGATAACGGTGTCGCCTTCGAACTGCGGCGGAAGAGCAAAGAGCCCTTCCGGTTCAATAGAAGGGATAACGGTTTCGGTTTCCATCACTTCAAGGTCAATACCAACGAAGCCTTTGCTTGTAATGGAAGGTATCTGCGTCTTGCCGTGAGCATATTGAGTCCCAAAAGGAACGAACTCAAACTGCGACGCGATGTTTGATTTCCCGCGCAAGAAAGCAGGCATCAGCTTTAGATTGAACGTGTAGGAAGACTCGTCGTCGCCCGAAATGATCTGCGTCGTAAAGCTATTGAGGGTTGTGCTAATTCTAGCGGTGGATTGTACTTGCACTGTTCCGGTAGTGGTTATCGGCTTGATATTCGTGACAATGTTAGCATCGTAATCTTTAAGGGGTTGATAAACCCAAAGATCCGCCGTTGAGTTGTCGATACCGGCCATATAGCCGCCGTTATAGTTGGTATTTTTTGCCCACGTTAGTTGCTTTCCGATTGCCGAAACTTCGGTCATATCCAACGGCGTGGCAATTGGTGCAAGGTTGTTATCAGGCTGATACGCGTAAAATTTGAAAGAACCATTTGGTTCGTTCATCATTACGAGAGAATCGGTAACGTGAAGAACCGTACAATAATTAGTATTGATGCCGTCTTGATATTGGGTTGAGGAAATGGTGTAAGCAGCGTCCGAACCAGAAGCGAAAAGAACGGCAGTTCCCAACCCACCGGAAGCCGGATTACGCGAGCTTATGATACGCGAACCGTCTTTACGAACAGCGATTCTGTTACCACCGAAAAGATATTGAGATGTCGTTGTAAGTGCTAGACGGCGGGTACTTTCATTGTATACCGCTGTTCTAATGGCAGAGTTACCACCGCCGTTAGACGCTCCAAAGATGGCATTTCTATTGTTGTCGGTTCGCAAAACGTCGGTAAATCCGTAGTTAAGGCTATACTGCGAACTAAGAATGAGTTCACCCGCAACACTAATGTCATCTAGACGATATCCGCCTAGATTTTTGTTAGTGAATGCGCTCTGAGCACAAAGAACAACGTCTTCACTAAACCATTCAAAGTCATCGATTCGATAGGTGGCGAAACTAGGATACGTCTTTTTGAAGTTATAAGATCCTACCCCATCATATTCATACACAGTCATACCCGCTGTGTTTGTAAAGAATAGACCAGTAACAAGCCAGCGTCCATTAGGAGAAATCGTCACAGCATATTGAGAGCTAGAGCGCAAACCGTTAATCGGAATTTCCACTAGACCATTTTTCGTCATTTCGAAAACTTGTACAGGCGGAACACCGCTGGAAACGTTTAATGATACGGCAACGCGATTAACGTTTCGTGCCAAAGCAACGCGGTTCGGGATGCCTTTGATCGCCCCTGCGGCGGCTGGTAGCCTGATATACACGATAGTTACTCCTTGTTACACTAAGTTCATATGTCGTTTTCTTCTAAGAAGTTCCGCCATAGCTTCGGTGGTTATATTCTGCAGTTTAACTGTGATTTCCGAACCAGTAATCAGTTCAACGTATCCGTCAACCGTGATATCTGAGAGAAGAATAACCGAGTCGAATTGGTTGGACATTACAATCGATGATTCGCTTTCAAATATATCGCTAAAGTCAATAGTCGTATCACCTTCGATTAACGAGTAAGGCGCAACCGACCCGCTTAATTCGAACATCTCAATTAGGACGTCGCCAAGCAATTTTTCTGGTTCAATGGTGTTCATTTCGGCTACGGTCATAACCGGGCCGAAGGTCGCATCTACGACAACCCCTTCTTCGCCATTGGCGATAAAGGAAGTAGTCTCGATGGAAGAAATATCGCTTTCTATCAAAATTGCGAATGGATTATCTATCAAGCCACCGAAACTAAACTCGTTCGGCACCAATGTGTCAGAAATAATTGTCCACGGGTTATTTATAAAACCGCCGCTTACGACATCAGGTATTATCACATCCCCGTTTATCTTGTCGGCAGGTCTTATCAAACCATCGCTCAATACAGGCGGAATCGTAACTTCGCCAAAGACGGCGAGATCGACCTTCGAAACCGCTTCTGTTTGTACCACAGGTAGGCGCACGTCGCCTTCGAAGTCTTCGCCGGAGGCAATCTTACCTGAAGTGGTAAATGGCGCTGGAAGGCGCACGTCGCCGGTTGTGAAGTTATCCTGCTTCAATGTACCGGTAATAGCAAAAGAGCCTATATCCACGTCGCCTTCGAATTGAGGAGGAAGGGCAACCAATCCATCCAATTCGATTTCTGGAATAATGGTATCAGCGTCTTTGACTGCCAGATTGATGCTAACAAAACCAGTACTTGTGATTGACGGAATTACCGTTTTACCGTGCGCATACTGCGTCCCAAATGGTACAAACTCAAATTGCGATACGGCGTTTGACTGGCCGCGAACGAACGCGGGCATAAACTTTAGGTTAAAAGAATATGATGATTCGTCTTCACCGGAAATAACCTGAGTCGTGAAGCTATTAATTTTTGTGTCAATTCTAAATGCCTCTTCAACGCGGGCCGAGGCGGACGTAATAACGGGTTTTACGTCGGTAACGATCGTTGTCTTGTATTCATTAAGGGGATAATAAACGTAGAGATCGGCAGTTTGGCCGTCCCAACCTGCAATGTATCCGCCGTTGTAGTTGGTATTTTTTGCCCATCTCTTTGGGCGATTATTAGAGGAAACTAACTCCTGAAACTGTATAGGTGAGGGGACTTCGGCCAGACTTAGGTCGGATTGGTATTGGTAAAAACGGTAAGTTCCGTTTGACAAACTGGTCGTCATAACCAAGCTATCATTGATCTGAAGTACAGAACAATAATCACCATTCAAATTCTGTGCAACAGTATTTGATACGGTATATCCAGCGTCTACCCCTGACGCGGTCATAAGTTTGGTTCCGGTTCCGTTAACAGCGCCGGTCGGTGATGCAGAAACAATTCGATATCCGTCTTTGCGCATCGCAATTTCGGAGCCGCCATTGTTTGCCTGTGAAGTCGTAGTTAGGGCAATACGGCGGGTGCTTGAATTGAAAGAGAAAGTTCTAATGGTTGTTGCGCCAGCGAGGTTGTTACACGCCACAACAAGATTACGCCCGTTCTCGGTCCTATGAACCTGCGACATACCGTATTGAAGCCCGGTGACTTCGTTCAGAATTCGTTCCCCGCCGGTGCTTAAGTCGTCAAGTCGAAGAGCGCCTATGGAACGGTTTGCGTTGCCACGAAACGCATAAACGACCGTTTCTTCATCTAGCCATTCAAAATCTTCAATATGATATGTCGTATACGCAGCAGACGAGCGCTGTCTTACGTAACTACTACCGTCATAAACATAAACGTTGTAGCCAGCAGACGTACTGTTGGGTCCGCCAGAAAGAAGATACTTACCGTCCGGCGAGATCGATACAGCCAAGGTGGTTCTGCCTGCTACTTGCCCGACAACCGGAATTTCGGTAAGGCCTGTCGGTGACATTCTAAAGGCTTGTATCGATACGCCATTAGTGACGTTCATCGACATCGCCAGAATAGGCGCATTACGCGCCATCGCAACGTATAGCGGGGTTGATGCAACAGAACCTGAAAGAAAAGGTAGCCTTAAATACATATCACGGCCTTAAAATTTTTCAATAGAACAAGTAGCGGGTCTTAATAGACCCGCTACCTATTTTTAATTAAGGACCGAACGTCACTAGATGGTCATCTCTGAACGAGATAAAGAGGCGTGTACCAACAGGGATAATACGGTTTGAACCAAAATCGTAAAAGATCAATGGCTTCTTACTGTTAAAGTCGTATACAACCGCGTATCGTGTTTGGATAAACGACGTTGTCACAGGATGATTTACGCCCGGTGCGGAAATGAAATAGTTTACTCCCTGCTCACTCTTGGAAGGCGTAATTTGAATACCGTAATCTGGAAGATCGCCATTTGTGATGATGGATCCTGCCGGGAAGGTATCGATAGAAGTCTGTGCCGAATTGAAAGAAGCGGCGTCGGTTAGAAGGTGAACGCGAAGGTCCAAACCACTATAACCGTCAACAAACTTGCCGATAGCACCGTTGTAAAGCTTCGAAACGTTGATTTCGTTTGGAATGTGCGGAGATACTGAAGCCGCCGTGCCGCCAGATGTGATAACCGAAATGGCAGTATTATTGGCTACCCAATTAGTACCGTTGAAAGAATACATCATCTTAGATACAGCGTCGATCATATGAAGACCGTCCGCCGTAAAGTCTAGCGAGTTACCGAAATTATTGAACACAAGAGTCTTTTGCTCGATAACAAATTTGCCGTATGTGCGGAAAATACGGGTTGTGTAAACACCGGCATTGTTATAGACGATAGCAATTGTTCTACCATCGCCGGAAGTCTGGATACGATGAACAATGCCATAGCTAGGAAGATCTTGGATCTTGTCAAGGCGGTAAGGACCGTTAGGGCCAACCAATGCAGGGGCATAGACCGTGCAGAGAGTCTTGGAGGAGTCAACAACGATAACAGCTTGGCTGTCGCGAAGCCATTTGGCCGAAGAAGTGGGACCACCGACATTAACCGAATTAATTTCGTAATTAGCGGTTCCGTCAGACGCATAGCCGGTTCTTGCGGCAAGCACAACGTCATTCGAGTTGGAGCGCGGGCATAGAACAAATTTACCGTCCGGTGAAGCAGAAATATCTACTACCGCCAGACCGAGGGGATGCCTTCGGTAAACACCGGAAAGGCCACTATCGCTAATCTTGTGTTGCGTTATACTAGATGAGCCGCCATCTAGACCGACAAAGAATATCGTATTAGCTTCGTTGGCATTCGCAAACTTTGCGTCCGTTGAGCTAACGGAAGCATATTCGCCGGACGATATGGTTGTCGTTCCCATAACCGAGGCGGACGTGCTTAATACCTGACCAGTTCTACCGGTTTTTCTAGGAAAAAGGATGCGTTGACCGCTGTTTGTCCAGTAAACTTTCGGTGTGATAGACGGTGAAGTCGAGTTCGCTTCCTGAACGGTAAATCCGTTGCCAGTACCAATCTGAACAAAGCTTCCATTTAGAAGCTCAAATACGCGAATTGTTTGGGTATCGCGATAGTATACCGCCAATAGTGGATTACCGTCAGCCATAAAGGTCACCTCAAATAAGATATCTCTGGTATTTATTATTTAAATCTTCATAATTAATTGAGGGATTAACTTTATTGCAGGCACAAAAAAAGGAGCTATGAAAGCTCCTTTTTGTATGCGATGGTTTTTAGCTATTAGCCCTTGTTGATCGATACCGACCAAGAAACAACAGCAACCTTAACGTCTGCGGTGATAGCGGTGGACGAAATCTTAAGATCGCCGTCGCCGGTTGCAAGCGTTACCGTTCCGTCGAGAACAGGCTGAGCGGCTGTATCGAGAACGCGGAACCAAGCAGCCGTGCCGGTTGCAAGAGCGTCAACAGTCGTAATAGCGTTAGCAGCGGCAGTCGCGCCAATAGCGGAACCGGCAGCGGCAGCAAAAGCAGGGTTCGGAAGGTCGTAAGTAACCAAGAGAACCTGATCGGTGATTGGGTCAGCAATCGTAGCAGGGCGTGTGCCAGAATAGATCTGGAGCTTGCCGTTAGTGCCAGCGCCTGCGTCGATGCCGTCAACCATTGCGTTAACAACCGCAATAGCCGAAGATGTGGAAATACGTGCAACCATTTTTTATATCCTTCGAAGATTATGGGTTTCAAAGATATTTATCTTCATTGAAACACCGAGTTATATTAACGTTAAATATTAAGGTTAAACATTAACGTAAGTTACTACTCGGTAAGCTCCGAGCGTGATTGATGCTGCGTCAAATCTTGCAACGGTAGTGCTGCGGATCTTCAAGATATCGCCTTCGATCAAAACGATGTCGGTAGCGGACGTAATCGTCGGCTCATTGTCTACGCCGAAGTCAATAGTGGCGACCTGAACGTCGTTGTGGAAAAGAATAACACCGGAAAGAATGTCGTCTTCGCTCTCGATAACGAAATGCGACTTTGGAAGGCCTGCCTTAAGGGTCAATGCTTCGTTTGCTACGAAGGTAAACAATGCTTCGTCTGCATCCCAACCATCAGTGAGGCTAAATGACATACCAACAACAACCGTCTTGCCAATAAGGCTTTCTGGAATGGTAGCGGTAACAAAACCGTCACCGGTGCTATTAACCGCAACCGCCTTGCCAGCTTCGGAGCTAATATTCAACGTCGACAAATCATCGAGTTGGTCGGAATGCGCCTGAACGGAAACGCCAGCTTCCGATACAATAACGCTTTTTACCGCTTCCTTGTTTGTTTTATATGTCATAGCACGATCCCTTTTACATATATTTACCGATAACCTGTCTTCTCAAATAAGAATGACTTAATGATTTCCACCGGAAGTTCATTATGAAGACTATGTTTAAGGATAGGTCGATAGAATATATTCCAGTCTTCGGCGTCGGCTTGTTCCGCCGCAGAATATATTTTCTCTTTTATCTCATCTTCTTTTGCATCAATTTGATGAACAGAATCATATAGTTCGGCAAAATCACCAAAGGACCAGTTCGTTTCCATAAGATCCATTGGAACGGTAGGAACCTTTAGGTTGTCGACAGCAACACCGACCATCGATAGCTCCAACCCCGAAAAGAACTGGTTGCATTTTGCCCACGCGTCGTTCAAGATCTGCGTACGTAGCTCGTCCGAACGACAAGTTTTTAGATATTTTACAACACGGCTTGGCTTCATTTCTTCACCAAAACGATGCCACGGTGTTTTAATTGTTCGATAAATTCATATAGAAGGGTTTCGTCTACAAAACGCGACTCTTCGGGGATATGATCCCATCCGGTAAGGAGAGGTGATTTCTTGAAATGCGGGTCAAACGCGCCTTTTGTCCATCCCGATTTGATTTTCTTCGAAACCCAATTCTCGTGCTGAACTTTCGAAATATGGGTGTTGATTTCGTTGATCTCTTCAGGCGAAAGTTCATCTTCTAAGACGAACTTCTTACGCTCCATTTTGCTAGCTTCAATCCAAACGTTTTCATCCGTGGAGAAAACGCAATTATCAAGCTTGGCAACTTCCAATGCATCTAAATGGCGCAAAAGAGGAACGGAATAAGAAAACTTACCAGACTTGAATTTATTACAAGAAACGGACGTGTTTTTTCCATTAGGAGCAACTACGGTCGTAATGATGTCGGGTATCGTTCGTTTACAAACGTTTAGCCAACTTACAATTTCATTGCGTTCTAGTTGACGTTCCGTGAACAGACTTACATAATGTTCCATTAGCGGTTCTCTGGTTCTTCTTCGTGGTATTGTGTTGGTTCTTCACTATTTAAGGAACCTCCACTACGGAACCTGTCAAATCCCTGCTTTACACGGAACAGATTGTTTGTTGCTAGGTGTGCAGCGAAAGCGATATGGAACATTCCGCCGCCCTTCAAGGTGATCGGTTCCCAACCAGCCAAACGCATATTCAGGATAATGTTCTGGCTATCAGAAGGCATATCTTTGATAATCATAACCACTTCGCGCAAAGTCGACGTAGTTGCCATCGAGTACAATGGGAAAAACAAAAAATCAAAAAGACATATAATTAGATAGACAACCGAAGCCGCTGGTCGCCAGTATACACCCAACCAAGAATCTTCTTTTTTATCGGGGGTAACGACCTTCGGCTTCGGCGCTCTCATTTTATACGATATTCCAGTTTGTACCGGCCTTAACAAGCGTTACCGATTCGCGAGCGAACTCGATTACCGCCGTTGCTGCACCATCGATGGTAGTATTTACTGCCGCCGTGATCGTAATAGGAGTTGCGGAAACACCGAAACCATCCTTGATTACAACCTTAGTACCGTCCATAATTCCAGTAACGTCAGGAAGTGTAACGTCTACGCCCGTTGCGGTAACGATAACGATGTTTTCCTTAGTTGTAACGGCAACAGTGCCGGTTGCGTTAAGAAGAACAACGTTTGCGCCCGCCGCCGCAAAAGCAGCGTCGATCCCTGCGAGATGGCTGTTTACTGCCTTGTCCGCAACAACATAGTTGTCCGGTTCAAACTCGGTCTTGATACTTGCGATATCAGCGATGATTGTTTCAACGCCGGTCCATACCGTATCAAGGTCTCTTGCGGAATAGGAAAATACGTATTCGCAATCGCCGGTCTTTGTGGCGGTATTGAATTGAGCATTCTCGGAGTCGAAGAACGATGACTTATTGATTTCGATGAAACCAAGGTCAGCCGACGAATTAAGACCGCCGATCTTGTGGACATTGTTAACGATAAGAACACCGGTTTCGTGGGTAAGGCTACCAACAATACGGGAATCGGAAATCGCAACAATTGAAGCAATATCCTTTTGGACAACATTGGTAACGCCGGTGCCACCTACTAGGAAAACAGTAAACGAGGAAGTCGACGTTGAATCAATCGAAACCAAGCCGTCAATCGCGCAATCCTTAAACATAAAGGAACCGGAAGCGTCGCCTTCAAACGAAATCGATGGGAACGCGTCCGTGGCAAGCGGCATAGCGACGCGGTCAAAAACTACGTTGCCTACGGAATCTTCAAACTTAAATACCGCGCCGTTGTTTGTTTCAACGTCAAGCTTTACGTTGCTAAGGCCAAAACGGGTAGCGTCACTGGTAAGGCTGTGATTTCCGTGAATCGAAACAAGCGGCGAGGAAGCAGGTCCAGCGCCTTCAATGATAACCGGAATATCGATAACAAGGTCTTCTTCATAGATACCCGGAGCAACGATAATGCGCGAAGAAGCAACAGTAACCGCGTCGAGTGCCGCCGTAATCGTCTTGAATGGACGGTCGTAGCTTCCGGCGAAAGTGTCGTCGCCATTTCGGGTGTCAACGTAGAGGGTAACGCCTTTCGAGTTTTCGATAAGGTCGGCCCAATCGGCGGTCGTAGCGTCGATTTTCTTGATTACCTGACCAGCAAGTCCGCCAGCCGGAAACTTGTTGGCGTCGAAGAAGCCCTTTGTGATAACGCTTTCATCTGTTACCGGAACGTAGTCAGAGGGAAGCCGTACCTCGCCTGCTCCCTTCGGAGTAAGAACAAGATTTGCGTCAGCGCCGGTAGAATCAACGGTAATGCTAACCGTTTCTGCATCAATATTTTCAAAAACGATCTTGTTTACCGCGTCGATAGCGATAACGAGCTTTCCTGCTTCTTCTTGCGTATCAACGTATGTGTCGCCGTCGTCGCTACCAATCTTGGAAGACTTACCAACCTGAATCCACTTTGTACCTTCGTAGATTTCAAGAAGGTTAAGGTCCGTGTTGAAACGAACCATACCCGCAGAAACATCCGTAGGGCGATCAAGCGTCGTACCAGCCGGGATAGCGATACCAGTTGACACTTCACCGGAATAGGCGATCTTGCCGTCGAACGAAAGGAGAACTTCGCCATCCCCAACGGTGGTAGGTAGTGCTATTTGTTTTGCTTTCATCATCATAGTATTAAATCGCCTTCACAACAATGGTGTATGTCAATACGTCTGTATTATCGATGTTGTAACCAACTAGAGCAGGGTCAAATGTGATAACGCCTGCGGCAAGAGACCAACCTTCAACTTTAAGACCATTAACAAATACCGAAGAAATAGAGATAGTCGGTAGAATAGATACATTCGCTTTATTAAGCGTAATCTGAGTTGGATCGATTTTTACAACACCGGAAACAGTATCCAAGTCGTTGAACATATCAAATTCCATAACTTCGCGAGAATTTGTCAAGCGAAGATATACAGGAATAACAGGACCGGAAACCGGACGAACCTTGGAAACTTGATGTGGCGCGGTAGCGTCGAAATACCAGATATCACCAAGGTTGCCGTCTAGTTCAAACGGAAGGTTGTTACGGTACTTACCGTACGGAGTGTAAGAGTACCAACCGCGACCCGGAACACCCTTTTCGGAGATCGTACCAATAACGCGACCCGGACGGCTGGAAGCCTTTTCAAAGCCAGAAGAAGTAACCATAATCACGTCGCCAACGTTGAAATCTTCGGCGCTCTGGAAAGAGATGTATGAGCTTACTTCGTTTCGGAACTGGAAGCGGCTAAGAATTTCGGAATAAATGTCTGGACGAACAGTGCCAGCCGTAATGCCGCTTACCTGCGGATATCCCTGCTCGGTGAGAGAAAAGATAACGCCTTGTGGGCTTACCGGGCTTCCGTCGCCGGACATAGATGTGTCGTTGATTGTGTTGAAACGATCAACGTCTTCAACAATTACGCGAACCGAAGAACTCGTCTGGTTCGATAGGGAAACAATCTTGAGGACGTTGCCGCTGCCGTCACAAATCCAATCGCCAACTTTAACGTCAAGAGCGTTATAAACGTAGGCTGCTCTGGTAGATTCAGAGCTATGGTTTTGTGGGCTAACCGTCAACGTCAAGCGCCAGCGATATGCTAGCCCGTCAAGAGGGGTGCCAGTACCGTCATCCCAATAAGCAACTGGAATCGGCAATCCTGACTTGTAGCTTAGGAGTTTTGTAGGGACTAGCATATTAACCTCAAGTTAGAATATCACACTGTAAAAGGGGGGATCTTACTCCCCCCTAAAGTTTATTAGAAGAACAACTCGACGTAGAAGTGACCGCTCGAATCCGCACCGGTAGAACTTGTCGTAATAGCCGGAATATAAACAACGTTTGTATTAACGTTTACCATCTGCTGGTTCGGCATCTGAAGGCGAGTTAGGTAGCCATTGATGGAACTATACGCATAGACCGTCATAAGGAATGCCCACTTATTAAGATTGTGGGTGATACGAAGGCCTACTTCTTCTTCAATAACGACCGTGATACCTGCTGGTACTTCCGTGATTGTGGAAATGTCGGTTCCTGCGAGGTTAACGCGGAAACGAACGCGGTTAGTAACGAGACCTGCCGGGGAGCTTGCCCACGTTGCGTCGCCGTCAGCATTCGAAGTCTTTGTAAGAACCTGACCAGTCGTGCCGCCATCCGGTACGCCGCTTCCTGTAGGAGCGTTGATCCATTGGGTGTTGTAATCGGTACCGTCGACCTTGGAAAGGATCTGACCGGTAGTTCCGCCAACCGGAACGCCCTTGCCCTTAAGTGACTCAACCCACTCGGCTTCCGTGCCTACGAAACCATCATCAACCGCTTCTTGATATGCAGACTTACCCGCAAGGCTTGCTACCCATTCTGCTTCTGTACCAACAAAGCCGTCATCTACCGCTTCCTGATATGCAGATTTGCCTACAAGAGTTTCAAGCCAAGCTGCCTCGGAGCCTACGAAACCGTCATCAACGGCTTCCTGATAAGCGGATTTGCCAACGAGGGAAGCAAGCCACTGAGCTTCGGTTCCAACAAAGCCATCGTCAAGAGCTTCCTTGTAAGCAGATTTACCTACGAGAGACTCGAGCCATTCGGTTTCTGTACCGGAGAAGCCATCGTCTACCGCTTCCTTATAGGCGGACTTACCTACTAGCGTTTCAAGCCATTGTGCTTCGGTTCCAGAGAAACCTTCTTCAACCGCTGTATCGAATGCCGACTTACCAGCGAGCGACTCAACCCAAGCTGCCTCATTGCCTACAAAGCCTTCGGCTACTGCTTCTTCATACGCAGATTTACCAACAAGGGATTCCAACCAAGCTGCCTCGGTGCCAACAAAACCTTCAGCAACCGCAAGCTCATAAGCGCCTTCGCCCTTAAGAGACTCAAGCCATTCTGCTGTTGTTCCTGCAAAGCCTTCGTCAACAGCTACTTCGTAAGCGGACTTGCCGTTACCTGCAGCGGAAACATAAAGACCGTCAATCTCGGTAATAAGTGCGTTACCGGTTCTTGCCGAGCGCTTAACAATCGCGGTAAGCGGGGTAGCAACAGAACCGTTGCCGTCGAAATCAACTGTCGCGGAGTCGGTTGTAGTAACCGTAGAACCTACCGGCGCGTCAATCCATTGAGTATTATAATCGGTACCGTCGACCTTGGAAAGGATCTGGCCAGCAGAACCACCAACAGGAACGCCCTTGCCGTGAAGCGATTCAATCCATTGTGCGACGGTTCCCGTAAATCCAGCCTTAACCGCGATATCGTAAGCAGAGTCGCCCGGAGCACCCTTTAGAGAAGCAAGCCATTCAGAAGCAGTGCCGGTAAAGCCTCCAGCGACCGCAACTTCGTACGCCGTTTTACCATCAGCGCCCTTGAGGGATGCTAGCCAAGCTGCTTCGGTTCCAACGAAACCAGCGTCAACCGCTAGGTCATATGCGGACTTTCCTTCTTCACCTTTAAGAGAAGCAAGCCACTCTGCGGCTGTGCCGACGAAGCCGTTTGCAACAGCTACTTCATAAGCCGATTTGCCGTCTTCGCCGTCTTCGCCATCTTCGCCCGGAGCACCCTTAAGCGTCTCGAGCCATTGTGCCGAAGTACCAACAAAACCACCAGCTACCGCAACTTCGTAAGCGGACTTTCCGTCTACGCCTTTAAGCGAAGCAATCCATTGTGCCTGTGTTCCAACGAAGCCATTTGCAACCGCTACGTCGTATGCGGAAATACCGTTGTCGCCAACAGGACCGGTCAAATCGCCAAGAAGCGACCAAACGTTTGCGCTCTTCGCAAAATATTCGCCGTTTGCCGTGTTGATGTAGTAATCGCCGTTCGTACCAAGAGAAGCAGCCGGTGCGCCAGAACCGTTAAGCCAACGCGATGCTGGTGTTCCCGGACCTGTGCCGCCACCAGTTGCGGTAATACGGATAACATCGCCAAAATCTGGCTTGTCCGATTCTACTTCCAAAAGTTCAATTTCAATACCAGCGCCCGCAACTAGACCACGGAGAACAAAAAGACCGCGATCAATATCGACTGCGTCGATAGGCGAAATGGTAATAGGTTGGTCCTTGCTAACGGTGCTACCAATTCTTTGAAGACCTTCAGGACGTGAAGTAATTTTTGCCATTTTTACAATTCCTCAGAAAAACCATATGCGTTCACGCTAGTGGTTCCGTTTTTCGATACAACATACAGGCTAAAGCCTTCTTCAAGCACGATTGGTTGAAATTGATAAACCTTTTCAACTTCTACTTGATACAATAGATAGTCGGACTCGTTGATATCCTGAACTTTTAGAATGTTTACATTCGTATAAATCAGGGAAACTTTGTCAGCTAAATCCGACAGGTTAGTAAAAACCAAAGAAACGGTAGTATCCGTCATCGGTTCAGCAGTCATTAGCAATGTAGGTAAAGCAGAATCCGTTAATTTTACGGAGCCAAAACGCTTACTCGTCATAAGATTATCCTTGCTGTTAACTGTATTTATGCAGCAAGGTTTTTCTTAATAACTACGATTTATTTGAAATTTCGGGAGAGGAAGTTGAAGAACAAGCTCGCTTTGTTCGGCTTGTCTGGAACCGCCATAGGCGCGGGACAACCTTCGGCGGATCTAACCGGAATTGGTGAAGATTGAACGGATACAGGATAAGCTTTGATTGCCATCTTATCTACCTACTACAATGCGCGAAACGGTTCCGTAACTATTCGGCGGTGGAGCCGGTTGCTCAAGGTATGCACGGGATCCTACAACAAAGAAGCGGCGCTCTTCTGTTAGATAAGAACGGTCGACCTTGGCGCGAAGCCAAAGGATGTTCGCTTTAAAAGACATAGCAGAAACGCCCGTATCGCCCGACACAACGCCGGTAGGCCTATTGGGGCGCAATGGGAACTGAAGATACGAAACGTTATCACCAAGGCAAATGTCGAACCAATCGTCTTCGGTTGGATCGTTGGAAAGGCTAGCCTGAATGAAAATACGTCCGGTAAAGTTTTGAACGTGGAACGAGATGGTATGGAGTCCGTCAGAGTAGCCGTACCAGCTATCGGCGCGAACCGGTTGCCCGATAAGGTTCAGGTGGTTGCCTGTGTTATCCAAAAGCAATGCGTTAGGCGTCATTATCCATACTCCGTTCTATAATATTTATTGGAATATGACGCGAAAAGAGAGGCTCTAGGCCTCTCCTTAGTGATGCGCGAGACGAAGCTTTGGTTTCGGTCCCGGTCTATTTTTTAGGTGGAAGATTCCCTTGGCATTAATGTCGTAGGCTTTAGCGAAACGAATAGGATCCATACCTTCAATTTCGATAATGTTCCGGCCCGACTCTTCGATTACTCTCCTGTCGCGAATTGATTCTAGTTCGAAAATGATATCGTCGCCATAATCAGAAATAGAATTTACTACAAAAATGTCACTTACAGTTATCGGAACCGATTTGTCCAAGCTGGTCGTTTCGAATTCAACGGTTAACTGCGATTCTTCCTTTATTAGCTTACGTTCGATCAGCTTACGTACAAGTACGATTTCCATCCTTGAGGACTCCTAACGGGGTGGGTTCGATCAAACGCCCGTAAGGATGGAATTTTAGGTAGGCCGGAACGGATGCCCCGGCCTACGTTCGAAACGATTAACGCTCAATCAACTCAAGCGTTTCCGTTTCAACGTCGACCTTCTCCGAAGGAAAAGAGAAGGTCAATTCGTCGCCCGAAAGTTCAACTTCAACCTTGCCGCCGTCCTTGAGTCGTCCAAACAGGATTTCGCGGGAAAGCTTTGCGTTGATTTCGGTACGGATGGTGCGGGCCATTGGCCGCGCGCCCATCTTCGGGTCAAAGCCCTTCTTGGCAAGCCAAGCAATAGCTTCGTCCGAAACTACGATTTCAACGTTCTTGTCGGAAGAAAGAACATTGAGGTCACCGATGAACTTGCGAACGATACGGTGAATGTTTTCTTCGCCAAGGCGATTGAAGCCGACGATGGCGTCGAGGCGGTTGCGGAACTCAGGGGTGAAGTGCTTCTTGATAGCCGCTTCATCCGCGCCCTGCTTCGCCAAGCTACCGAAGCCGATAGCGTTCTGCTCGGATTCCGCTGCGCCAACGTTGGAAGTCATAATCAGAATAACGTTACCGAAACGTACTTCCTTGCCGCTCGAAGACTTGATCTTGCCGTCGTCCATAACCTGAAGGAATACGTTGTAAACCTGCGGGTGGGCCTTTTCGATTTCGTCAAGCAGAAGAACGCAGTTTGGCTGGTCTTCGATGTCCGTAACGAGTCGACCAGAACCGGTCGCGCCGTCCATATAACCAACGTAACCCGGAGGCGAACCGATAAGCTTGGATACCGAATGTGCTTCCATATACTCGCTCATATCGTAGCGAATAAGCGGAATACCGAGAGTTTCGGCAAGCTGCTTTGCGGCTTCCGTCTTACCAACACCGGTAGGGCCGGTGAAGAGGAAAGAGCCTGCGGTCTTGTCCGCGCGGCGAAGGCCGGAACGCGCTTCGAATACGGCGTCAACAAGGGTATCAACAGCCTTGTCCTGACCGAAGACCTTGGTCTTGATGTCGGTGTCGAGGCGAAGAAGCTTTGCAGTTGCATTTTCGCTAATCGTAGAAAGCGGAATGCGCGCGGAAATGGCAACTTCCTTGCTGATTTCTTCAACCGTAATAACGGCCTTACGTTCCGTAACGTGGGCGATACGCTGAACCGCGCCCGCTGCGTCGATAACGTCGAAAGCCTTGTCCGGCAGGAAGCGGTCGGCAATGTAACGGTGGGTCAGTTCAACCGCCGCGTCGATAGCTTCGTCCGTGTAGGATACGCCGTGTTCCTTTTCGTAAACCGACTTCGCGCCCATAAGAATGCGCTTTGCGGTTTCAACGCTAGGCTCGTCAATGGTAATCTTCTGGAAGCGGCGAGCCATAGCCGCGTCTTTTTCGAAGTGAGCGCGGTATTCTTCGCGGGTGGTCGAGCCGATGCAACGAAGTTCGCCGCGAGCCAACGCTGGCTTCAGAATGTTACCCATATCCATAGAAGAGGAACCGGCAGCGCCTGCACCCATAATCATATGGAGTTCGTCAATGAAGAGGATGGCCTTCGGGATGAACTTGATAAAGTCCATCAGGTTCTTCATACGCTCTTCCATTTCGCCGCGATACTTCGTACCGGCAACAAGGGCGGTTGGCGAAAGGGCGTAGATGGTAGAACCGATAAGAAGGTCAGGAACGCTCGGATGCTTTTCTTCGATAAGCTTGGCGAGGCCTTCAACAACGGCGGTCTTGCCAACGCCCGCTTCGCCAATAAGAACCGAGTTATTCTTCGTACGGCGAGCAAGGGTCTTGATAACGGAATAGATTTCCGTTTCGCGACCGATGAGCGGGTCAACCCTACCGGCCTTGGCGCGTTCGTTCAGGTTTTCGCAGAACTTGGCGAGGAACTCTTCTGCGGCCTTGCGCATCTTCGGGTCGTTCTTCGCCTTTTCAACTTCGGCTTCTTCGGCGGAATCAGCGCCTTCGCTCGAAAGGTAGCGGTCGAGTTCGTGAAGGTCGAGGCCGTTCTTCTGGAACAGGTAGGAAGGATAGCTATCGGATTCTTGGCAGATAGCGCGAACTACGTCGAGGTCGATGATTTCTTCGCGGCCAGAGAATACCAACGAAACGGTGGCGCGCTGAATTGCGTTCTGGAATTCCTTCGTCGCCTTCGGTTCGGTGCCGACGCGGGCGGATTTTGAAAGAAGATTGGAACCCATATGCTGGTCGAAATCGGCAGCAAGCTGGTCAACGTCAACGTTCATACCTTCAAGAATGTCGGTAACGCTGTCGGAATGGAGGGTAGCAAGAGAAAGATGCTCGAGCGTGATATGCTCGTGGCCCCACTTGGTCGCCAGCTTCTTAGCGGCAACACCAAGCGTCTTAAGGCGCTCCGTCTTAAATTCGCTCATTAAAAATTCCTTCCTTTTTATGAACGGTTACTAATCCTGTTTGGATGTACCGAACTTAACACAAGGAATTTCTATGTCAACGACTTTTTACGTTTTGCTGTCATTTATTTTCGAAACGGCGTCTCGAATGATTTCCATTTGATTATCGTTTAATTTCGGTGGGTTAACCGTAAGATAAACGTTTAGGTCGCCAAACCCTTTACCGGAAGGCATACCTTTCCCCTTAATCCTAAGCTCTTTGTCAACCGGATGAAGCGAAGGCACGGTTAGAAGTAGTTTCGTTCCGTCCAAGCATTCAACCGTTACCTTTGTCCCGGTAATCGCTTCTAGGTAGTCAACGTCAACGGTTCCAATAAGATTGTCGCCCTCTCGGCTAAAACGCGAGTGTTCCTTCACCATTATGGTGATGTTCAAATCGCCGGGTTCTCCGTAAACGCTCTCTCCGCCACGCTTTGGGTAGAAAATGCGATGGCCGGAAGCGACGCCTGCGGGGATATCTACGAAAACTTGAGAATATTTTCCGTCATTCTTATACTTCACATTGGCCTTTATACCGGTAAATGCCTCTTCTAAGGTGATAGTGTAAGTAAGCACCACGTCCTTGTTTTTACGGCGATGATGGCGGAACAGGTTTTCGAAATTCGGATGCACACCGTATTGATCAGAAAAATGATTACCGTGGAAGTTACCGGCTTCACGCATCTTGGTAACTTGCTCGTAAGCTTCGTTTACTTCTTTGAATTTTTCTTCGGC
>JAAIGF010058752.1_pt1 | contig 25873 bp, 26 predicted proteins | sample 6487441 | NCBI WGS metagenome assembly JAAIGF01 (sample SAMN13974129, study PRJNA590717) | phyllosphere metagenome | biome: pepper field; feature: multiple bacterial spot infested pepper fields; material: pepper leaves; isolation source: leaves from pepper fields | host: Capsicum annuum ... | reverse complement strand
GTGCGAATAATGCTGGTAGAAAAGATGCGGCCTGCCCTCGAAACGCCCGAAGCCGTTCGGATCATTCATCCAGCCGAAAGGCGGGCGGAAATGGTAGCTATCCGGCAGATCCGGCGCCGCATTATCCGGCTTGGTGTGAACCACCGTAATGCCGGTTTCAAGCACATCCGAAGCAATGAACCAGTAGATGACAGAAACCGCAGTCGTCACCGTGTCATAGGAAAGCTCCACACGTCCGCCGCCGAAAACGTGGTAGATGCGAAAGCTGTATTCCTCCACATTGGTCGTGGAAACCTCACCAAATTTGCCGTTGGCATTGGAAAAAGACACCGACCCCGGCTCCTCCGGCCTCTTCGCCTTCAGCCAGACGTGGAACGTGGCATTGACCGGAAGATCGGTCTGAATGGTGCGAATTGCGCTTTCAATCTCTTTGGAGGAAATCTCTGAGGGCAAGGCGGTGTCATTCATCCCAATATCCTTTCTTTGCAAATCATTAGCTCAGAATAGGAATGAAAATGGCAGGTTAAAGTTCATCGCAACAAAGCTTTGCGGACGAGAAGGTTTACCTCACAAGTATGACCTGCGCGCCGGGTCGAAAATGACCGGATAATCCCTCTCATCCAGAATATCCAGAAAACCGTCCAGCCCATCGCGCTTGATGAAAGCGTATTCCGCATCCGAAATAAGATTGACCGTCAGAATATCGACCTTGTCCTTTTCCACGCGCAGCGCATCGCTCAATTGCTGGTCCGTGCGGATGATCGGCGTGAGAAAAAGAAACGTCTTGAACGGGCAGTCGGAAAGCGGCGCACCCGGCATGGGAATGCGGTGCCCGAAGGCAACATAGGTGTCATCTATGAACGGAAACTGGGCCAGCCAGCGTAAGTTGGCAACGATCTCCGGCGTCGGTTCGCGCACATACCACATGAGTTCGGCCCGAGCCTCCACATCGCGCTGGGCTGCGTCTTTGGCAAGGCGCATCCTCCTGTCGCTCATGCCGTTGGTCAGCAGCACATAGCCTTCATCCACCGCCTCAGTCGGCGAGAAATCCCGCCCATAGGCTTCGATCACCACATCCTGATCATCCTGCCCGCGAAACACATATTCCGGCTCTCCCAAAAAGGCGGCATAGGTCGCGCGCCGCTGCCTCTCCAATGCGCCCGGCTCCGATCTGGAGCCAACGGAAATCATTCGCCTGATACTGGAAAACATGAAAGGCAGACTTTCTTCGGGAAGATGCGCGCTTGGCAGCCCAAAAGCCTGCCGAACGGACGCCAATGCGGAAACCGCGCAGAAAAACGCTGCGCGACGGCTGAGCAAAAATCTATCGAATATCCGTCCCTCCTCCCGACCGGCAGCATCCCTCCAAAGACACTTTTTTTGGGGATATGCTGCACTTCCCCCGCCGACCTTCAGTTGTATTTATTGATGATTGATTGCATATTTTGTCAAATCAATTGTTTCAATGCTTGATCGTTTCAGGAAATACGCATGAACGAATATTCCGACCGTATAAGGCAGGTGGCGACCGTCTTCACACCACAGGATTATACGATCACGAAATCATTTCTGGAGGCGAATGGCATTCTCGTGCTGGGAACGCCTCACAATTTTATGCTCACGTCTATCCGCAAAGATGATGTCAGCGGCGGCGTGGGCATTCTCGTGCCGGAGAGGCAGGCTCAGGAAGCGATCAATCTGTTGATCGAGACAGACAAGCCTGAACCGCAACCGGTTGTAAAGGCGGATCCGGTCAAGCCAGTCAAAGATGCTTCAGCAGGCTGGCTCTCCTGGCTACGTGCTGTTTTTATTTATATTTTTATAGAAAGCGGAAAGAGAGAAAATAACGTTTCCATGAAGCGGATTATTCACGGTGAGTGGAAAAAAATTGAACACGAAGTGTGATCACTCCAGCACGAAAGAAAGCAGAATGGCTACGCCGGAGATAATAAGCCAAATCTTCATTGAAACTCGTCCTAATACCAGATTTAGCATGCATTGCGCCGCGCCCGTAAACGCTAAAAACAGCAGAAAAAAGCTTATGAGCAAGAGCGAGCCCGATGGTTCGGACATTCCATAGCTGTCAAGGACGACAGAGGCTGCAAATGCTCCAGCGCCGAAGAGAAGTATTAACCCGAAAATTTTAAGCGCACTAAACCAAGTCAACTCACCCATAAAACTTCAACCCCGACGGCAATTGATCTTCTCAAGTCAACAAAAACCATTCTAAGCTGTGCAGTCAAGAAAGCTGCAATCATGGTAGAGATGCACGAGATAAGATACATTTTTGAAAGAAGGGATTTCGTTGCGCTGACGAGGGCGCTGGTGCGCCGTCCATTTTGGACCACGGCTTTGAAATTCATCTTCGCCAGCCTGATTGCCGGGCATGTTTTTGTAGTCCAGCTAATGCTCAGTACGGGTAAGCGAATTTCAGCGGATTATCTGGATTTTTACTTCAATACCTTGCCACTGTGGTTTTTGCCGCTTGTACTCACCGCGTGCGGAGATCATCTGGCGGGATTGCTTGCAGCCTATGTTTTCAAGAAAAACGCCAGTGCAAACAAGGAAATCATTATCGATCTACAAGATGATGTTATTCGGGCAAGATCGGACGATATCAAAAGTGAGATCGGCTGGAAGTCGATTATCAGGGTCATTGAGACTGATAAATATTTATTTCTGGCGCTGTCCAAGCGCGAGGCCTTGACGCTTCCAAAGCGTGCTTTCCCGTCCGATGCGGCGTTGGCGGAAACCATGCAATTCGTCAGGGAACATGTGAGCCCGCAAACGCCTATTGTGAGACATTATCGGTTCCGCACCATCGATCTGAGAGCGGCCTAGCAGCCGCACATCATTTTCTACGGCTGGCAAATCCCTCTCCGACGCCCCATATAGGGGCAAAAGGGAGCAAGCCCATGATCCATTTCGACAATTCCTATGCCCGCCTGCCCGAACGCTTTACCGCCGCCGTTCTTCCGACGCCGGTGAAGGCGCCGCGATTGATTGCTTTCAATCGCCCTTTGGCGGAAGAGCTTGGGCTGGATGTCGGGGGTGTTGACGACGCGCGACTGGCGGCGATTTTTTCCGGGAATTCTGTGCCTCAGGGGGCGGAGCCGCTGGCGATGGCCTATGCCGGGCATCAGTTCGGCAACTTCGTGCCGCAGCTTGGGGATGGCCGCGCCATTCTGCTGGGCGAGGTGATCGACCGGCAGGGTAAGCGTCGGGATATACAGCTGAAAGGCTCCGGCCCTACCCGCTTTTCCCGCAGGGGCGATGGCCGGGCCGCACTTGGCCCTGTGCTGCGGGAATATATCGTTTCCGAGGCCATGTATGCGCTTGGCATTCCGGCCACGCGGGCGCTTGCGGCGGTGACCACCGGTGAGCGTGTACAGCGCGAAACCGGGCTTCCCGGCGGCGTTTTCACACGCGTTGCCGCCAGCCACATTCGTGTCGGCACCTTTCAATTCTTTGCTGCAAGAGAAGATCAGGAGGCGCTGAAGGCGCTATCCGATTACGTCATTGCCCGGCATTACCCGGAGGCTACCCAAGCGGAAAATCCCTATCTGGCCATGCTTCAGGGGATTGCGCAGCGGCAATGCGATCTCGTCTGCCGCTGGCTGATGGTGGGCTTTATTCATGGCGTGATGAATACTGACAACATGGCCGTTTCTGGAGAAACCATAGACTTCGGCCCCTGCGCTTTTCTGGATGAATACCACCCCAACAAGGTCTTCTCCTCCATCGATGCGCAGGGTCGCTATGCCTATAATAACCAGCCCGGCATCGCCCAATGGAACATAGCCCGGCTTGCCGAATGCCTGATCCCGCTTCTGGATGAGGATCAGGACAAGGCCGTCGATCTGGCCAATAACGTGCTCGCGGATTTCGCCAAGGCCTTCCCGAAACGCTGGCTTTCCGGCATTCGCGCCAAGCTTGGCCTTACCACGGAGGAAGATGGCGACGAGCAATTGGTGCAGGACCTGCTTGCCATGATGCAGCGTTCCGAGGTGGATTACACCCTCACCTTCCGCCGCCTGTGCGACGCCGCCGAGGGCAACACCGAGCCCTTCCGCGCCATGTTCCTGGACCTTTCCGCTGCAGACGAATGGCTGGAACGCTGGAGGGCAAGAGCCGAGCGGGAGACCCCCTCGAACACCGAGCGCGCAAAAGCCATGCGCACCACCAACCCCGCCATCATCCCCCGCAACCACCGCATCGAAGAGGTCATAGCAGCGGCGGTGGAAGACGATGATTTCGAGCCGTTCCACGACATGCTAAACGCAATCGCCAAGCCGTTCGAGGAGAGCGAGAAACACTCGGTCTACATGCAGGCGCCGATGAACCATGAGCGGGTATCCAGGACGTTTTGTGGGACGTGAGGTGGGCTCTACGTAATAGAAAATCGGAACCTTGGCGACGCTAAAACTTGGAGTAGTCCAGTCGAGGGACCGCTTCATTGTCCTATTCCTGCCGCATCGACCTTGTAATCCGCTTCTCTCTTTCATTCCGCCCGTTCCCGGCTATGATGTGGGACCGGACAGCCAAGGATCATGCATGCGCAATTGTTTCGCGCTTCTTCTGCCAATCTGCCTCATCGCAGTGGGTGCGCCCGCGCGCGCGCAATCTCTGCCGCCATTCGAATGTACGCTGGTGACATCGGTCGAGACGGGGGCCGTCATCAACCAGCAAGGCACATGCGACAAGCGCGTTTCGCCTGCTTCCACCTTCAAGGTGCCGCTGGCGCTGATCGGGTTTGATGCGGGTATCCTGCAGGATGAGTTCAATCCCGTATGGGACTGGCAGAAGGGCATGGAGGCCAAGCCGCAGGAAGAGAAGAAGGTCGATCCCACGACTTGGCAGAAGGAATCCATACGCTGGTATTCCCGCGAAATCACCAGCCGCCTTGGGCCGGAAAAATTCGCGTCCTATGTCAAGCGCCTCGGCTTCGGCAATGCCGATGTGGCTGGCGAAGCGGGCAAGGGCAACGGGCTGACGGATGCGTGGGTCGGCACGTCGCTGGAGATTTCCCCGGTCGAACAGGTCGGCTTCATGCGCCGTCTGCTGGGCAATAATCTGCCGTTTTCACGGGATGCGCAAAACAAGACGAAAGCCATCGTCCCGGTCTATGACGGCGCAGAAGCCTGGAGCGCCCATGGCACAACGGGCACCGGCAACCTGAAAGGCCCCGATGGCAAGCCAGATCCCAACCGCCCCTTCGGCTGGTTCGTTGGCTGGGCTGAGCGCGAAGGCCAGCACATCGTTTTCGTGCGCCTGCGTGTAGGCGACAAGCCTTCGGAGCAGCCCATGGGTGAGGTGGTGCGTGGGGAGTTTCTGCGGGATATTCAGCGGTTTGCCGTGCATCGGTAAGGCGTTATCTGAACAACTCCGAGTGTGTTCCTGCGCGCGTGAAGACGATGAGATTCTGGGCGTCGTCCAAGGTGTAGATCAACAGGAAATCTCCGCCGATATGGCATTCCCGGTGGTCCCGCCAGTCACCCGTAAGTTCATGATCACGAAAATTGAGAGGTAACGGCGCGTCGTTAGCGATTAGGAGAAGCATTACTTCCTTTAGCTTCACCATGTCGTAACGACCGGATTCATTCAGCCTTTTCCAGTCCTTGAGGAAATGTTTGGTGTAATCCGACTGACGGGGAACAGACGCCCGCTTTAACGACGCTTGTTTTTCGCCGCTCTTTCGCGTTGTCACTGCTTACCGCCATTGAGAGCGTCAAAAAGTTCTTCTGCCGAACGAAAGCGTTCGCGTTTTGCGCGCGCAATTTCTTTGGCCTCTTCCATGGCAGCCAGCGTTTCTGCGTTTGGTCTGGTCAGTTCGATGGGAAGAGCTTTTTCTCTGGCAATACGTGTCAGCATCATGCGCATCACATCGGAAACCGTAAGCCCCAAACTGTCCAGAACAGCGGTCGCATCATCTTTAATTTCCTGATCTATCCGAGCCCTCACATAGGCATTGGCAGTCATGATCAGCCTCCTTACGTTTGCACCGAATGTAGCTCAATTGGGCAGCATTTTCAAGATTGCATGGTGTAGCGCAAAAGTTGGCTTCGAAGTATTGACCTTCCCATTATGGGAAGCCCTACATAGGGTTTCGAAAGGGGAAAATCCCATGAACGAGACCGTTAGAACCACCCATTCGCCTGAACCATTATCCATTCCAGTGGAGGGCATGACCTGTGCTTCCTGCGTGCGGCGGGTGGAGAATGCTGCGGCGAAGGTGGAGGGTGTGGCGGCGAGTTCGGTGAACTTCGCCACCAAAAAGCTGACCGTCGAGGCTTCGGATGGATTTTCGGCAAAGACTTTGGCCGCTGCGGTCAAGAAGATCGGCTACGAGGTTGCGCCGGAGCGGCATGAGCTTTTTGCGGATGGTGTGAAGAGTGAGGTGGATGCGGAGCGGTTGAAGGCTGTTCTGGAGGCCATCGCCACGACGCTCAGTGCGCAGGTGGACGCCAGCGGAAAAGTCATGGTGGAAGGCATGGGCGGCAGGCGTGAGCGGGAGATGCTGATCAAAACCGCGCGGGCGGCTGGGTTTGCCCTTTCCGCCAGCCGGGTGCAGCACGATCAAGTGGCTCACGATCACGGCGGGCATGATCATATGCATCAGCCAAGTGACGAGGTGCAGTTGAAACGGGATGTTATTATCGCTGCGACCCTCACTGCGCCACTCTTCCTTCTGGAAATGGGCGGGCACGTTTATGAGCCGATGCACCATTGGCTGATGGGCGTTATCGATGCGCAGAACCTCTATTACATCTATTTCGCGCTGTCGACGGCGGTCATTTTCGGGCCGGGCCTGCGCTTTCTGAAAAGCGGTTTCCCCGCCCTAGCGCATGGCGCGCCGGAGATGAACTCACTGGTCGCGCTTGGCGTCAGTGCTGCCTATCTCTATTCGCTGGTCACGACTTTTGCGCCTGGCCTGCTGCCGGAAAATGCCCGCCATGTCTATTATGAAGCGGCAACCGTCATCGTGACGCTGATCCTGATCGGGCGCCTGCTGGAGGCGCGCGCCAGTGGCAGAACGGGCGATGCCATCCGCAAGCTCGCCAACCTTCAGGCCAAGGCGGCGCGGGTGGAGCGGGGTGGTGAGGTGCTGGAAATTTCACCCGATGAGGTGACGACGGGAGACATCATTCTCATCCGCCCCGGCGAGCGTTTACCGGTCGATGGCGAGGTGGTGGAGGGCCGCTCCTATGTCGATGAATCGATGATTTCAGGCGAGCCGGTGCCGGTGGAAAAGGCCACTGGCGCGCATGTCGTAGGCGGTACGATCAACAAGACCGGCGCTTTCAAATACCGGGCAACGAAGGTCGGTGCCGATACGATGCTGTCGCAGATCATCCGGATGGTCGAGCAGGCGCAGGGCTCCAAGCTGCCGATCCAGTTGCTGGTGGATAGGGTGACGGCGCTGTTCGTGCCCGTCGTCATCGGCATTGCGGTGGTGACATTCACCGTCTGGGCGATCTTCGGCCCGCAACCGGCTTACACTTATGCGCTTATCAACGCGGTTGCCGTGCTCATCATAGCTTGCCCCTGCGCCATGGGGCTGGCCACGCCAACCTCTATCATGGTCGGCACGGGCCGCGCTGCCGAACTAGGCGTGCTGTTCCGCAAGGGCGAAGCGTTGCAGCAACTGCGCAGCGCCGATATCGTGGTGGTGGACAAGACCGGAACAGCGACCAAGGGCAGGCCGGAACTGACGGATCTCGTGGCTGCCGATGGCTTCGATGTAGCTGAAGTCTTGAGGCTTGTGGCCGCGGTCGAGAGCCATTCGGAGCATCCAATCGCCGAGGCGATTGTTCGGGCTGCTAAAGAGAAAATGGCGGTCCCGGAGGGACTCGAACCCTCTTACGTTGAGAACTTCGAAAGCATCACCGGTTATGGCATCAGCGCGTTTGTTGATGGGCGCAAGGTGGACGTCGGCGCAGATCGCTTCATGGAGCGGCTCGACATCTCCGTTGCGCCATTCGTAGAAACGGCTCAACGGCTTGGCGATGAAGGAAAATCACCGCTTTATGTGGCAATCGATGGCACTCTTGCCGCCATTATCGCGGTTGCCGATCCGCTGAAACCTTCCAGCATAGAGGCCATCAAAGCCCTAAAAAACTTGGGGCTGGAGGTGGCCATGGTAACGGGCGATAATGCGCGCACAGCGAAGGCCATCGCCAGACAGGTCGGCATCGAAAAACTTGTGGCCGAGGTGCTGCCGGAAGGCAAGGTACAGGCGATCCATGATCTGCGCGGTGGCGGCAAGGTGCTGGCCTTTGTGGGAGATGGCATCAATGATGCGCCTGCGCTGGCAGAGGCCGATATCGGCATCGCCATCGGCACCGGCACGGATGTCGCCATTGAAAGCGCCGATGTGGTGCTGGTCGGCGGCGATTTGATGGGAGCTGTCCACGCCATCGAAATGAGCCGCGCCACCATGCGCAACATCGGCCAAAACCTGTTCTGGGCCTTCGGCTATAATGTCGCACTCATCCCGCTGGCTGCAGGAGCGCTCTATCCGGCCTTCGGAATTACGCTTTCACCGATGATCGGCGCAGGCGCCATGGCGCTCTCCTCTGTCTTCGTTCTGGGCAATGCATTGCGGCTGAAAACCGCTCGAGTGTCAGGAAAGGCAATGCCATGAATATAGGAGAAGCTTCGCAGGCGTCCGGCGTTTCAGCCAAGATGATCCGCTATTACGAGCAGATCGGCCTCATCTCGCCCGCCACCCGCGCCGATAATAATTACCGGCTTTATGGCGAGCAGGAGGTGCATAATCTGCGCTTCATCAAGCGCGCCCGCACGCTGGGCTTCTCGCTGGAAGAAACGGAGACACTGCTGAAACTCTGGCAGGACAAGGAGCGGGAAAGCTCCGCCGTCAAGGACATCGCGCTCGCCCATATCGCCGATCTGGAGCGGAAAATCGCGGAAATGAAGGGCATGGTGAAAACGCTCTCGCACCTCGCCCACTGCTGCGGCGGCGACCACCGGCCAGACTGCCCGATCCTCGACGATCTGGCCGGAACCGACGCGATCTCACCCAAGCACAAAACCGGTTGAAACTGAAAAGAAAAAACCATGAAACAGACGACATTCACCGTGCCGGACATGACCTGCGGCCATTGCGAAAAGACGATCCGCGGCGCGCTGGCAGATGCGCTTCCCGGCGCTGATGTGAGCATCGATCTTTCAACGCATCGCGTTATCGTAGCGGGCGATGCCGACACGGCCGCGGAAGCGATGCAGGAGGTTGGTTACAGCCCGGAGCGCACGGGCTGAGCCTCTTCACCGCGAAATCCGCGTCGATAGAATGATCGAGGACAGCGTTCTCTCCACCCCATCCAGCGCGCCGATTTTATCGATAAGCCCGTCGAGATCGGATATGGATGGGGCGGCGAGGATGGCAATCAGATCGAAGCTGCCGCTGACGGAATGCAGCGTCGTTACTTCCTTTATGGCGGAAAGCGATGCCGTGACTGCGGCGAGCGCCTTGGGCGCAATGGTGATCAGCACATGGGCCCGCACCAGGCCGGAGAGATAGCTCTCGGAAAGTCTCAAGCCATAGCCGGAAATCACGCCCTCCGCCTCCAGCCGCTCTATGCGCGCCTGTACGGTGGTGCGTGAGAGCCCCAGCCTGCGGGCCAGCTCCGCCACAGGCATGCGGGCATTGTCCCCCAGCAGGGAAAGCAGTGCCCGGTCTTTTTCCGTTATAGACATAATGCAAAATCCAGCCGTCATTTTGACTAATCTTATGCTTCCATCTGAACAATGTGAAGCTACGAATCGATATCTAAAAGCGGCATTCTGTTACCTCAATTCATTCGAGGGGACAGAACATGAAACACATCGTCGTTGTCGGTGCAGGCAATATCGGATCGGCCATCGCCTGGATGCTTGCCGTGACGGGGGATTACCGGATAACGGTTGCGGATCGCGCTGTCGATCAGCTTGCCAATGTTCCAGCCCACGAGCGGATCGATACCGAGGTGGTGGACATTACGGATCGCCTAGGCCTTCAGGCGCTTTTGAAAGACAAGTTCGCCGTCCTTTCCGCCGCACCCTTCCACCTGACGGCGGGTATCGCAGAGGCGGCGGTTGCGGTGGGCACGCACTATCTCGACCTTACCGAAGATGTCGAATCCACCCGCAAGGTCAAGAAGCTGGCCGAAACGGCAGAGATTGCGCTCATCCCTCAATGCGGTCTCGCACCCGGCTTCATCTCCATCGTCGCGGCAGATCTGGCCGCCCGTTTCGACAGGCTGGACAGCGTGCGCATGCGCGTCGGCGCGCTGCCGCAATATCCTTCCAACGCCTTGAATTATAATCTGACCTGGAGCACGGACGGCCTCATCAACGAATATATCGAGCCCTGCGAAGCCATTGTCGAAGGGCGACTGACAGCGGTTCCGGCGCTGGAAGAACGCGAGGAGTTCTCGCTGGATGGCGTCACCTACGAGGCTTTCAATACCTCCGGCGGGCTTGGCACTCTGGCCTCCACTCTGGAAGGCAAGGTGCGCACGATGAATTACCGCACCATCCGCTATCCCGGCCATGTGTCGATCATGAAGGCGCTTCTCAACGACCTCAATCTGCGCAACCGCCGCGATGTGCTGAAGGACCTGTTCGAAAACGCACTGCCCGCCACCATGCAGGATGTCGTCATCGTGTTCGTCACCGTCTGCGGCACAAGAAACGGTCGCTTCATGCAGGAAACCTACGCCAACAAGGTCTATGCCAGCCCCGTTTCCGGCCGCATGATGAGCGCCATCCAAATCACCACCGCCGCCGGAATCTGCACCGTGCTCGACCTTCTGGCTGCCGAAAAGCTGCTATCGAAGGGCTTCGTAAAGCAGGAAGACGTGGCGCTGAACGACTTCCTCGCAAACCGTTTCGGGCAGTATTATGTGACGCGGGAAGGGCTGGCGAAGGTGGGGTAAGCCGCCCTCTGCATCACCCACGCCTCTGCGCCTCTGGCCGCTCCCCCACCGTCAGCGGCCAGTCCACCACATAATCCTCGAAGTCATCGACCTCGACATCCTTCTCATTCACCGTGCGCCCGCGCGCCGAGATGCCCGCCTGATGCACCGTTTCGGGGTCTCCCGAGACGAGGTGGTGCCACCAATAAAGGTCGTGCCCATCGCGCACCAAAGCGTAGGCGCAGGTGGGCGGCAGCCAGCCGATTTCGTTGACGAGTTTGAGATTGAGCTGGATACAGTCCGGTACCGTTGCGAAGCGGTTTTCGTAATCCGAGCAACGACAGCTCTCCCCATCCAGAAGCTGGCAGCCGACGGAGGTGAACACCACTTCGCCCGTGTCCCAATCTTCCAGCTTGTTGAGACAGCATAGGCCGCAGCCATCGCACAGGCTTTCCCATTCGCTGTTACTCATTTGCGCCAGCGATTTTGTTTTCCAGAATGGCGCGTCACTCATCGTTAATATTTCCGTTTCATTTTGCTGCATAGGGCTTCAAATAGAGTAGCCCGTTTTGTCGTATCGCTATCGGCTGGATTATAAGATATTTCTTAATTCCGGCAGAGTGGTGGTGAGGAATGACCCGCGCAAGCTTGTTGCGTCAAGCGTTTGCTCGCCATATCGAACAGGAATACGTTTCAGGTGCAGGAAGACAACAACAAGAAACAGGCGCGCCGTAAACGCCACATTCTGCTTCGGATCGATTCCTGGATCGATTCCAGCCTCTGGACAGCCGCATCCCGCGCTATCGACTTCTGGGAAGAAGTTACCATCGTTTCCCGCAAGCTGCATGTGCGCGGCTGGAAAAAGTTTCTCATCAACATTGCGGACGATGCGTTGACGGTTGGCGTCGCCGGGTCTGTCGTGCTGCTGGCGCTGGCCCTGCCCGCCTTCGAGGAAACCAAGAAAGACTGGCGCTATCGCGGTGATTTCGCTGTCACATTTCTGGATCGCTACGGCAACACCATCGGCCATCGCGGCATTATTCACGAAGATTCCGTGCCGATCGACCAGATGCCGGATCACTTCATCAAGGCCGTTCTGGCAACGGAAGACCGGCGTTTCTTCGACCATTTCGGCATAGATTTCATCGGCCTTGCCCGCGCCATGAGCGAGAACGCCCGCGCAGGCGGCGTCGTGCAAGGTGGCTCTACGCTGACGCAGCAGCTGGCGAAAAACCTGTTCCTCACCAATGAGCGCTCGCTGGAACGCAAGATCAAGGAAGCCTTTCTGGCATTGTGGCTGGAAGCCAACATGTCGAAAAAGGAAATCCTCTCGCTCTATCTTGACCGCGCCTATATGGGCGGCGGCACATTCGGTGCGGCAGCGGCAGCGCAGTTTTATTTCGGCAAGAACCTGACCGATGTGACGCTGGCGGAATCCGCCATTCTGGCCGGTCTGTTCAAGGCACCGGCGAAATATGCGCCGCATGTGAATCTTCCCGCCGCCCGCGCGCGGGCGAATACCGTGCTTTCCAACCTCGTGCAGGGCGGCTTGATGACCGAAGGTCAGGTGGTGGGCGCACGTCGCAACCCGGCAACCGTTATCGACCGTGAAGAAAAGCAGGCGCCGGATTACTTCCTCGATTGGGCGTTTGATGAGGTGCAGCGTCTGGCCAAGGAAGGCAAGATCAAGGACCATACCGTCGTGGTGCGCACCACCATCGATACCGGCCTTCAGCAGGCTGCCGAGCAGGCCATGGAAGGCAGCCTCCGCGAATTTGGCGAGGGTTACAAGGTCAAGCAGGGCGCGATGGTGATGATCGAAAATGGCGGCGGCATCCGCGCCATGGTCGGTGGGCGGGACTATGGCGAAAGCCAGTTCAACCGCGCAACGGCGGCGCTGCGCCAGCCAGGTTCGTCCTTCAAGGTCTATACCTATTCCGCCGCCATGGAGAAGGGTTACAAGCCGGAAACGCTGATTTCCGATGCTCCGGTCACATGGCGCGGCTGGTCTCCGCAGAATTATGGCCGCTCCTATGCGGGCAAGGTAACGCTGCAGACCGCGCTTGCGAAATCCTATAACACCGTGCCCGTGCGCCTTGCCAAGGATGTGCTTGGCACGCAAATCATCGTGGATACGGCAAAGGCTATGGGCGTGGCGACACCGCTGCGCACCGACAAGACCATTCCGCTCGGCACCTCTGAAGTTACCGTGCTGGACCAGGCAACCGGCTATGCCGTGTTCCCTGCCAACGGCATGCAATCCCGCCGCCACGGCATCGAGCAGGTGCTGGATTATGAGGGCAAGGTTCTCTACGATTTCGACCGCGACGAGCAACCGGCCCACCGCGTGCTTTCCGAAGAAGCCACCTCGAAGATGAACCGCATGCTGGTGACCATTCCGGTGGAAGGCACAGCACGGCGCGGCGCGCTGGACAACGGCATCGTCTCCGGCGGCAAGACGGGCACCTCGCAGGCCTACCGCGATGCATGGTATGTGGGCTTCACCGGCAATTATACGACCGCCGTCTGGTTCGGCAACGACGACTTCACCTCCATGAACAACATGACCGGCGGCGCCCTGCCCGCCATGACGTTCAAGCGCTTGATGGACTATGCCCACCAGGGCATGGAACTGCGCCCCATCCCCGGCATCCAGAACCCCCTGCCCACGGGCTCCCGCCCACAACCCGCCGCAGGCGCAGCCATTGCCTCCGCCGACGCCCTGCCCGCCCTCACCCGCCCCCGCTCCCTTTCCGCCGAAGCCACACGCGTTATTCGCTCCATTGGCAAGCAGTTGAAGGAGGCGTCTGCGCCAGCGTTGACGGTGCAGAAGGTTGCGGAAGTTGGTGGGGATGTGCCGGTGAAGCGGTAGAGGATTAAAACCGCAGAAAACTACGCCCGCTTGCAGAAATGGGGATTGAGTGTGACGTTGAAACGTGCGGCCTTTTTCTTCAGCAGCGCGCTGATCATTATTATTCTTTGCTCACCGCTTTTTCTGCCCGCCCATCAAGCAGCTTATGTACATGTCTTGGAACGACATTCACCCCCGAGCCTGCAACATCTTCTTGGTACCGATGAGTTGGGGCGGGATTTCTTCTATCTCCTCATCGTTGGTGGAAATCATACAATTATCACGGCCCTGCAAACCGCGCTTATCTCGGCGGTATTGGGCTATTTGCTGGCCCGTATCGCCCCTGTATGCTTACCGATCCTTACCGCACGTTTGGTTTTTCTCGCCCCGAAGCTGATTTTCTTCCCGCATGAAAAACACCGGCGGATCAGCATCGCAGCGCGCATGAGCGTGACTTTCTATCTCGCTCTGTTGACATGGATATCATCCGTCTTAGCGCTTGCATCTGGCTTGATCGACGTAGTCGGCATCGGGACAACAATTAATACCATTCTGACCGGAACGCTCTTGTCCGTGGGTATCGCCTACGTATACTCCATTGACCGGTCGAGCTACTCGGTATTTCAAGCGATCGCTCTGACCGTGCTATGGGCAGCGGCTCTGCATTGCTTTATTGAGGTAATGGGGTTTGGCGTTTGGTTGCCGAGCTGGGGTATGATACTGTTTGCCCAAAGCTCACCTATGGCTCCCCGATTGGCCTCGGTCGCTGGTTTTTTGATGCTCGGGTTGTCTACATTTGGCATTGCAGATAAGTTTGGCAGCAAAAAAGAAGAATGCTTAATTGTTTTCCTAATCAAGCAAATTCTAGGCGGCAGATCGACACGCATGATGCGCAACATTTTCAACCGCATATTCGGCGAAAAATCGTCTGACGTAAACAATCCCGAAAACGAATTTCCTGCGCTCTTCGGCCTGCTCGGCAATTATTTCCATCAGGATATGGACCTGGAATTTGCCACTGAAGAGGAAGCGGTTGCCGAATATGCGCGGTTTGCCGATGAGGCAGAGAAACAGCAGTTGCGCGATGATATGAAAGCGTTTCTTGAAGATTACCCCAATGATCTCGCAGGAGAGTTATCCCGGCGCTTTGAGGTGGGAGTCGGAGCAGACCCGGCAGGACAGGCCGTACCGGAATTTTTCGACATGATACGAACTGTTTTGGATGACCCAGAAATTTACAGACGTTCCGACCCACGTAAGTAGCTCGCCTGATATCTGTCGATGATCGCAAAACCTGTAATCATCTAAATTCTGTTTCTTTTGGTTGAAAAAATACAGTCTTGTGCTAGCGAAGAGGCGTTATTGTCACTCACGCGGGCGAAGGTTTGGTGGTATCAATATCCAGTACCAGATCAATTTTTTCAGAAGCAATTGTTCTAGTCACCGCATTGGCAGCAGCGATGCTGGGAAACTTGTTTTCATTGTTCATCCAAAAGCCGGAGCTTTTGTCGCTCATTGGTGACTGGCGTTCTATGTGGCTCTTGTGGGCAGCAGGGCCGATTCCAGTTCATGTTCCTATCCTTCTCTATGTCTGCAATTCAGATAGTGCCTTCTACAGTCCACGTGAGGTCCTTCAACGATTTCTGGGCATGAGGTCGCTGAGCTTTCACGCCGCTATTGGCGTTTTAATTCTCGTCCTCCCTACCCTATTAATTTTCCTAGCGTTGAGTGACGGTTTTTTTTGGTTCCTTCTGTTCCTCCTGTCCCTCAGTATCGCAGGGATGATCGTCCTGTCGGCTCAGAAAAACGGCGTGCCCCGCCTCCCTGTAGGTGCAGCAGTAGGACTGGTACTTGGTGTAATCACCGGACTTGTATCCCATGAGGATCAACCGCAAAATTTCCATTGCAGGTTCAGCATCTTGCAGCTGCGCTCAGACGATGCGCTCGCCTGCGAGCGTCTTTCGCTTTTGCGGGAAAGGTCTTTATGGCTGGTTGAAGGCCCGCCTGAGCCGCGTCTGGTAGGTAAGTCGGATGTTGATTGGGAAATGGTCGGTATTGCCGAGCGATGAAAGGCAAATACATGAATGAAGCGCAAGGGTTGCTGAAATTTCTCAAGGTATCGATTTCGCTGATCGCATACTTGGCTATTTTGGCGGCATTCATGCTCACTACTATGCTCGGCGCGCAGCTCGCCTTTCTCATCAAACTGCCGAAACTGTCTCAGCTTATCCAAGACGGGCATTCCATGTGGCTGGTGTTTTCCACTCTTCCCGATGTAGGATTCGGATTATTCTGCTGGTCGGCATATTTCATCTATCGGTGGGTCGAAAACCCGTCGCGAAAACCCGTCACCATCGCTGCGTTACACGCGCGTATCCAAAACCTGGATCGCAGGCATGTCGTGGCTGTGATAGGCATTGTGATCTTCTTTTTTCCGCTGGCCTTGGCGGGAGGAATCGAGGCTCTGCTTGGCGTGTCGCTCACCTTGCTTTGCGCTGCGATAGGCGTATTCATCTTCAGATGGCTTAACAGCATCGGCGCACCCTTGATCGTAACGGGTGCTCTAGCCGCCCTGTATTTAGGTTTTTTCGGCACTCTGTTGATGCCAAATATCCGCGATCAGAAATTTTCTTGCACGCGTGGCTTTGTCGAACTTCGCTCAGGTGAACACACGCCTTGCGAAACGATCACGGAGTTTTCGGACAAGCCGATATGGCTTATCGAAAGTGGTGGAAACGCCCGTCTTATGCCAGATCTAGATTTACAATTTGAAAAGGTGCAGGAAGCAAAGAGGGCGCTTCCTGCCACCGGTGACTCAAACACGCAGTGACGGCAAGCTTTCAGTCCTGTTTGCGCCTAGGCCAGTAGATGAACGCCACTAGGCCGACTAACGCGCCGCAGAAAATCAAGACAGCGTAATAATGCTTGAGCAGGACGAAGAGCAAGAGGACGCATCCCATTAAGAGGCCGGTGACAATAATGTTGCTGAGAAGCGCTTCAAGAAATTTAAACAACAACATCAACTCCTAAACGTGGTGAGAAATACATCAACTAAAGGGTGTTTTAATTAAGACCGCCCTATGTGAATGCCCTGCAACCAATTCCCTCCCCAACCGTTCACGCCGATACCAAAACGCTCAAGCCCCTCAAGCACTTGGGCGTTCGTTTCCATTCCGGTTGGAGCCCAGACATGAATGAAGTGTCTCGCAGAGAAGCCTCTGCCTATCCCTTCCAGTCCCTTTTCGTGCCGTTTCCCTTTGTCTGTTTTTCGCTGGCGCTGGCGACGGATGTTGCGTTTTGGCAGACGGCGAATTTGATGTGGCAGAATTTTTCGGCCTGGTTGCTGTTTGCAGGGCTGGTGGCTGGTGGGCTTGCCGTTTTGGCGGGGTTGCTGGATCTGTTGAGGGCGCGGACACGGCCCATGCGGCCTTCTTTTGTCTCCATCCTTCTATTTTTGGTGATGCTCATCTTCGCCTTCGTCAACAGTCTGGTTCATGCGGGTGATGGGTGGACGGCGGTGGTGCCTTACGGGTTGCTGCTTTCTGCGATCACCTTTGTCGTATCGTTGATGGCTGTCGCCTCTTCCACCCGCAAATATGCCCGTTTGGCCTGGAGAGTATGATGATGGCTTACCGCTTTTTCGCCCCCGCACTTCTTCTCACCAGTGTCGCTTTTATTCTGCCTGCCTGCAGCGATCAGAACGGCAATTTCGATACCGCGCAGCAGATTGGCGCCGACCCGGTTCTGCCTGAACCCGCCATGAGCCTCATTCCCGATCTCAAGGTTGCGGAAGTGGTTGGCTGGAAGGACGGCGAAATGCCCACCGTGCCGGAGGGGTTGAAGATTTCCGTCTATCAGAAGGATCTCGTCAATCCGCGCACCGTGCATACGCTGCCGAATGGCGATGTGCTGGTGGTGCAATCGCGCGAACCAAAAGGCGGGCAGTCGGCTTCGCGCCCAAAGGACATTATTCGCGGCTGGATCATGTCCATTGCGCATGGCACCAGCGGTGGTACGCCGAAGGAAAGCAACATCATCACGCTTCTGCGCGATACCAACCGCGATGGCACCGTGGATGAGCGGCATGATCTGCTGACCAAGCTCGACTCCCCCTTCGGCGTCGCCTTCGCCGACAACACGCTTTATGTGGCCACTTCCAACGAAATTCTGGCTTATCCCTATCAGCTCGGTCAAACCGAAATCACCGGCGAGCCGCGTGTGCTGACGCAGCTTCCCGGCGGGCCGATCAACCACCACTGGACGAAGGATCTGGCGCTGAGCCCGGACGGCAAGTTTCTTTATGCCTCCGTCGGCTCCAATTCCAACATCACGGAAAACGGGCTTGAGGCAGAAAAGAACCGCGCGGCGATCTTGCAGGTGGACCGGCAGACAGGCGCTTTCAAGCTGTTCGCATCCGGCCTGCGCAACCCCAACGGGCTCGCCTTCAATCCGGAGAGCAAGGAGCTCTGGGCCGTTGTTAACGAGCGTGACGAGCTTGGCCCCAACCTCGTGCCGGACTATATGACGTCGGTGAAGGAAGGCGGCTTTTACGGCTGGCCGTGGAGCTATTACGGTAACCACGTCGATGCCCGCGTGTATCCGCCTCGCCCGGATATGGTGGAAAAGGCCATCAAGCCGGATTACGCGCTTTCCAGCCATGTAGCGGCCCTTGGCCTCACCTTTTCGCTGAATTCCGCCCTGCCCGCGCCCTATCAGAACGGTGCTTTCATCGGCGAACATGGCAGCTGGAACCGCACGGCATTCAACGGCTACCGCGTGACCTTCGTGCCGTTTGAAAACGGCAAACCCGCTGGCAAGACGCAGGATGTGGTGACCGGTTTCATTCAGGGAGACAAGGCCCGAGGCCGCCCGGTCGGCGTCGGTATTGATGGCACCGGCGCTCTGCTGGTGGCGGATGATGCAGGCAACACGGTTTGGCGCGTGGCGGCAGCGGATGGCACGGTAACGCCCGCGCCGATTGCGACGGACGATGTTTCAGGCGGCGCGGCGGCAACCGCTCCAGTAACGACAGCACCGGCGGCTGATGCACCTTCGCAGACGCCTGTTACGCCGACCGCTCCTGCGAACTAACTGCCGCGTGGAGCACGCTCGTCAGAGGGTGGTAATGGTGCCACCCTCGGCGTCACACCGAGTTGTCCTACCGCTATCCGGTCGGGTTGACTAGCGTTCCTGAACAGTTGCCCAAGTCAGGTAGCTCGACGACTCCGCTCCCTCGGCGTCATCCTCGGGCTTGACCCAAGGATCCATAACCGCTTGATTTCGTTGACGGCGATGGATCCTCGGCTCAAGGCCGAGGATGACGGTCGTGGGTGGGGCGGCGGTGTTCAAACATATCCCACGCTATCTGCCGCCTCCGTCACCCTCGAGCTTGCCCACTGCTGTCCAGTCAAGTTGGCTAGCGTTCCTGCACAGTTGCCCAAGTGGAGCAGCTCAACGGCTCCTCCCCCCGGCGTCATCCTCGGGCTTGACCCGAGGATCCATAACCGCTTGATTTCGTTGATGGCAATGGATCCTCGGCTCAAGGCCGAGGATGACGGTCGTGGGTGAGGCGACGGTGTTCAAACATATCCCACGCTATCTGCCGCCTCCGTCACCCTCGAGCTTGTCCCACTGCTGTCCAGTCAAGTTGGCTCGCGTTCCTGCACAGTTGCCCAAGGGGAATAACTCGACGTCGCCGCTCCCTCGGCGTCATCTTCGGGCTTGACCCGAGGATCCACAACCGTTTTATTTCATGGAGGAGGCAGAGATCCCGTGTCGTATCGCACCCTCATTTCTTCGCCTTCCTCGCACCCTTTTCCCTGTTAAACGCAATCGCTGCCTGCACGAGCGCCGTCAGCGCGGCTTCACCGATCTCCTCGCCCTCGTGAATATCGATGGCGCGGCGGGTGTTGCCTTCCAGGCTGGCGTTGAACAAGGAGGCGGGGTCTTCAAGGGCTGCGCCATGGGGGAAGGTCATTTTGACAACGAATTTGTAGGTTTCGCCGGTGCAGATGATGCCGTGGCTGGACCAGACGGGTACGCCGCGCCATTTCCAGTCTTCCTCCACTTGCGGGTCGGATTTGAGGATAATGGAACGGATGCGGGCCAGAACCGGGCCGCGCCAGTCGGTCAGTTCGGCAATGCGACCGTCGATGAGACGGGAGGCGGGAGAGCTTTCGTCTTCAGACGTTGCGGAGGCGTTGTCGTTGGTGGATTCGGTGTGCAGCACGGGTCCTCCTCCCGAAGCGGATATGTGGATGCTTCGCAAACATTAGCACATCTTCATTCTACTTCCAGTAATTGCTGCATCCGCAACGATACGCACACAGCGTGCGGAAAACTCCCTCGCCTTACGTAACGTTACCGAAAGCCAAAAAAAGTATCGGCTGACTGCGGCAAAATGGCGGTTTTGCTGGGGTGAAGAGCTTGAAGAAGAAGCTTGGGCATGACCAATCTGCTTCAGGGACATTCTTCTCGGGGACACATCTTGAAAAAACTTCATCTGCTGCTGGCCGCCGCTGCGGCCCTTTGCTGTGCAACCGTTTCCGCGCAGGCGGAAGACCTCGTCTTCAACCTCAAGAACGGCACGAGCTCCGTGCTGACGCGCTTTTATACGTCGCCGGTTGGTGTCAACCAATGGGAAGACGATGTGTTCGGCGAGCAGGTTCTGGAGCCCGGCGAAAGCATCGAAATCACCATTGCGGATGGCCGCTCGGTCTGCCGCTATGACATGCGCTTCGAGTTCGAAGAAGGTTCGAACCTCGATACGACCGAAGACCGGCAGGATCTCTGCAAGCTCGGCAGCTACACCATCCACGAGTAAGACAGCGCAGAAGCTCCGCGTTTCAAACGATATGGGGATTACGCCCCTAGGATGCCTCGCGATCACTACGCGGGGCATTTCCCAGAAGCGGAATCAATGCTAACCGTGACGTTGTTCCAAAACGGGAAAGCAGCGTGTTTCGAGTTCCATTCCTTGTCGCCATCTCGCTCATCATTGCCTTTGGCGGTGGAATAGCCTCCACGCTGGCAGCACTTGAAGCAACCGTCGGTTTCGGCTCGATCAAGATCGGCGCGTGGGATGCCTTTCCCGAGGCGCAGACGATCGAAGCGGACCCTTACGCGAAATCTCACCGCGCCGATGCGGGCAAGCTGCTCTATGGAACGGCAGAGGGCCTGACCTTCACCGCCGCCAATGACAGCAGCGGCGAGCGGCTGACCAGTGAGTGCCGTTATACGCTTTCGGGCAACGTGCCCCCTTCCCGCTTCTGGACGCTTTATGCGGCGGATCAGCAGGGCAATCTTCTCGATGATGGCTCCGGGCGCCCGATTGCGCTCAATTCGCGCACGCTGCTGCACGGAACCGAGGGCGGCATCGCCATTGCTGTCGCGTCCACCGCGCAGACCTATAATTGGTTGGCGGTGCCTGCCAGCGGCAATTTCAAGCTGGTGCTGACGCTGCTCGATACGCCGGTTGCCGGCAGCACAGGGCTGATCGACATTACCATGCCTGAGATCAAGAAGGTGGGCTGCGGCAATGCTTAAGCTGATCTTCGCAATCTTCATCGGCCTTGTGGGTGCAGCGGTTCTGCACCTCGTCATTCTCTTTTCCATTCCACATTTTTCCAACCGCGATGCCTATACGCGCTCGGTTGCGGAAGGCGCGCCGCACAGCTTCCATCTTCTGGATGAGACGCGGGAAAAGGCGGCGCTTGGCAGTGGCGATCCCTTCATGCGCGTGGCCGTCTGCACCTTCAACATAGAGGATAAGCCGGTGCGGCTGGAAGCCTTCGGTGCCGTGCCGTTCTGGTCCATTGCCATTTTCGATAGCGCGTCCAACGAGATTTTCAGCATGAATGACCGCACCTCGGCGGGTGGCGAGATGGATATTCTCATTGCCAACCAGGTGCAGCTTGCTGCCATTCGCAAGGCGCAGCCTGATGGGTTGTCACAGTCTATTCTGGTGGAATCTGGCCGCGATGAGGGATATGCCGTGCTGCGGACCATGGTACCGCAAGCCAGCTTCCTTGAGGAAGCAACACGGTTTCTTGGCGACGCAAAGTGTCAGCCAACGCCCTGGAAGTAACCCGGCGACTTTAAAATCCAGTCAGGAGCCGAGTGCGGCATCCGAAGCATGGGTTACGACGACCTTGCGCTTGCGTGTCTTCTTCTCGACGGCTGCTGTTTCCTGCCGCTCATAGCGAACGCCGGTAAAAAACAGAAGCTGCGCCGGGCCGGACGCGACATGCGATGGCTCTGCCGGTTTGTTGAAGCGGCGGGCTGCCGCGTAAAACGAGATTATGTCTGCCATTGTCTTCTCCTCTCACAGGCACGACGGGCTTTGTTGAAGGATCGCCATATGGCAGGTGAGTTGCGACGCGACGATCCAATATATTGAATTGTCGTACCGACCTTGCGCGAAATCATCTTCGATATTCGAGCCGATGTTTTGAATATCGGCGCCAGGTCGATACGGTTATGCCATTACCACGACATCGGGCATCTCCAGTCCACGGACTGGCATCAAAAGCTTGGGCAACAGGGGCGTTGCTCGCCCGCCCATAAGGTACTTCAGGGGCGAGTATAACACCGAATCCATTAGTCACCCATGATATTAGAATCACTAAGAGGTTAAACGAGCGTTAACGCTAATATTCCTGCATCGGCACAAATTTCATTAAAATTTGCTGCACTGCACAAACATATCGTCAATCAATCGGTCACAGTCCTGTGAATTCAATCAGGGATTACATCGGCAAAGCCGTTGTAAATCATAACGGTTTTAGGATCATACAGAAACTGACCCTTTAGAATTAGAAGGCTGGGCGTTTGACGAAACGCAATCACCTCATGTCTAAAGCAGTCAGCCGCCATGATGGCGGTCAGGGGCTCGTCTTTCCATGTCGCAACCACGGTCGGCGAGTACCCGCTCTAAGGCTTGCAATAACGCCGCTATATGCATGGCGGTTCCACGAATTATCAAAAATTCTTTTGTTAAAAAATTGCTGTGAATAGCAACAAAAAAGGGCTTTGCCCCGGCGGTGGTTAACAGGCCGTCAACGCATTTGTTCTAATTTGCCCCAATCGTATTGTTTTGCGTCGTGTTGGGTATTGCGTTGACTGACCGGTTTCGAGAACTTGAGCGGCCAAGCGCCGAGAGGAAGAAAGACGTGGTGCTGATGGCCACCGTATCGAGTTTTGAAGGGCTTCCTCATCCGTCCAAATCCGAGCTTCGCCAGTTTGCGGAGCTGTTCATGCCTCTCTTCACGGCGTCCACGCCGGAAGCGAAGCGTGAGGCAATTGCGGCCCTTTCCCAAAACCAGAACGTGCCCTCGGCGGTCGCATTCTTCATTGCCAGCCAGCCGATTTCGCTGTCTGCCCCGTTTCTGACTTCCTCCCAGGCGCTGAGCGATGACACGCTAATTGCCATTGCGCGCACCCAGGGTGCTGCCCATGCCCGCGCAATCGTCCGGCGTGAAGACCTGTCTCCTACCGTCATCGATGCGCTGGTCGGACTGCGCCATTCGCGCCATGTGCCGAAGCGCCCGGGCGAAGAGGCGCAAGCCGCCCTGCCCGATAACCCCAATGTGACGGCACAACGCATTGCCGAGCGCGAGGAAGATTTGCGCCGCCAGTTGCGCAACATGGCCCGACAGTTCCGCCGCCCGGATTACGATACGCTGGGCGTGCGCCGCCTGACGGAAGTGCAGGAAGCGTTGCTGGTGCGGTTCGCCCGCGAGCGCAATGCGCGCCAGTTTTCGGCGGCGCTTTCGGATTCCCTCTCCGCCAGCCACTGGCTGTCCGAGCGCATCATGCTGGATATTTCCGGCCAGCAACTCGCCACCACCCTCACCGGCCTCGGCATGGAATTTCCCGATGCTTCCTTCGTGCTGGAATGCTTCTATCCGCACCTCAAGGCGCGCGAAGCCGATATGACACGGGCCGAAGCCATGCTCGATGCACTGGACCCGGTTCAGTGCGAAGAGCGGATCGAAAGCTGGCGGCGTGCCGATAGCTATACGGTCAATCCAGATCGTGCGGATGATGCGCAAACCGGCAAGCTTGATCAGGCTCAGAAACTCGTCGTGAGGCGTTGATTCCGGTAAAGACCGGCAAGCAACCTAATTCTCTTTTTGGTTGCATTCCGAGAGAAAACGCCTAGACCCATTCGCTTTCCGGTTTGGCGTCAATGTTGAAGAGCACAGAAATTCGCGCTTTGGGCTTGCGTCAATTCACACAGGCTTACTGAAATCTGGCGCGCCTTTCGCGCCACCCTTAAGTTGTCTAGCTCCACAAATAAATCGCATAAATTTCAGATACTTAATTTCTTACCTTCCGCTAGGTGAATTGTGCCCAGCGTCAGTAATAATAAATTTAGGAAAATTATGGATATCTATCCCTCGCCAACCCCAGCATTATTTTGGGGCAGTAGACCGAGTCATATATAAAAATACTATTGGTTGCGAAATAGATTGCTCGACGCCCAATGAATGGGGTGACTACGCGGAATGATTAAATGATTTTCCAGGCGGCAGCATTGCACCGCTTGTTCATTAGCGTGAGGAATTAATGTCTTTTCTAAAAAACGCCCAGATAAAGACAAAGATGATTTCGGTCATAGCAGCCATGAGCGCGACGTCGCTGATTGGACTGGCCTATGTCAGCATTCAGTACCAGCAGACTGATGATACCTATAACCACTTTATCAACAAGGATTCCTACGCAGCCGTTTTGAACGCGCGAACCAGCGGATCGCTGAACGCAATGGCAATCAGCACTCTGCGCGCATCGCTGCTGGATCCTTCCAGCGACGCTTTCGCAGCCGCAGCGAAGAAATTCGCGGAAGATCGCAGGGTCAGTGAAGAACGCCAGACCAAGGTCGGACAGATGGTGCCGGAGCGCGCGGAAGGCGCGCAGGACATCATTCGCGGCTTCAACGAGTTGGACGTTCTGGCTGCCAAGGCGTTCGATCTGGCAAAGGCCGGAAAAAGCGTCGAGGCTCAGAAAGCCGCACTCGAGATGGTCACCAGGCTCTCGGACGTTCTACCAAAGATTTCCGCAGGCACCGACAAGCTCACTCAGGCCATGAGCGAGGGTAGCCAGGAGCTATCGGACAATACCGATAGAACAATTCTCACAAGCGCCATCGGTATTCTGGGTATCTCCGGACTGTTGATCGCGCTTGGCCTGTTCATCGCCACAGCAGGCATCTCCACCCCCATCGCCCGCCTTCGCGAGCGGATGAATTCGCTTGCCGCTGGCGAGACCAAGGCCGAGATCGACGGTATGGACCGCAAGGATGAAGTCGGCCAGATGGCCGCTGCCGTTCAGACGTTCCGTGAAAACGCCATCGAGCGCATCCGTCTTGAGCAGGAGACCGAAGCCAACCGCTCCATGTCCGAGCGTGAGCGCATCGAGCGTGAGAAGCAGAAGGCGAAGGAAGCGGCAGACGTTCAGTTTGCAGTCGATAATCTCGGCTCTGCTCTTTCCAAGCTTGCCGATGGCGATACGACACACCGTATCCAGCAGCCTTTCGTCGAGACGCTGGATGGCATTCGCGGCAACTTCAACCGCACGGCGGAACAGCTTCAGTCCACGCTGAACCGCGTGGCGCAGAACGCCCGCGGCATCGATTCCGGCGCCAACGAGATCAAGTCCGCCGCCGACGATCTGGCCAAGCGTACCGAGCAGCAGGCAGCAGCGGTGGAAGAAACCGCAGCCGCCCTTGAAGAGATCACCACCACCGTCAAGGACGCGACCCGTCGCGCCCAGGAAGCCGGTCAGCTGGTCAGCCGTGCAAAGCTTGGCGCGGAACAGTCCGGCAATGTGGTGCGCAAGGCGGTTTCCGCCATGGAGCAGATCGAAAAGTCTTCCGGCGAAATCTCCAACATCATCGGCGTGATCGACGAGATTGCCTTCCAGACCAACCTTCTGGCGCTGAATGCAGGTGTCGAAGCCGCGCGTGCCGGTGAAGCGGGCAAGGGCTTTGCCGTTGTTGCCCAGGAAGTGCGCGAGCTTGCGCAGCGTTCCGCCAACGCTGCCAAGGACATCAAGGCGCTGATCACCACCTCGAACACGCAGGTCGAAGAAGGCGTGACGCTGGTCG
>JAAIGF010246861.1_pt1 | contig 25902 bp, 23 predicted proteins | sample 6487441 | NCBI WGS metagenome assembly JAAIGF01 (sample SAMN13974129, study PRJNA590717) | phyllosphere metagenome | biome: pepper field; feature: multiple bacterial spot infested pepper fields; material: pepper leaves; isolation source: leaves from pepper fields | host: Capsicum annuum ... | reverse complement strand
GCCACAGGCTTCTCGCCAGACCGGGCGAGCTCGACCGCTCTCCGACGGAACTCCTCAGGCTTCGCAGCAGGCATCACGGACTCCTCTTCCGGGACGATCATCGCCCCAACTCAGGTGTCCGGAAAACCCGAGACAGGTCAAGGTCATGTTCGTGCCGGGTGCGCTGATCTCGTCGATGCGGTCGAGGATCTCGGGGCTGAGCGCGATGTCTGCGGCACCGAGCTGGCTGTCGAGCTGTTCGATGTCCATCGGGCCGATGATCGGGGCGGCGACGGCGCGGTGCGCGAGGACGAAGCCGAGGGCGAGGTGGATGAGGCTCATGCCCGCCTCGTCGGCGAGGTCGCTGAGGGCCTCGACCGCATCGACCTTGACCGCGTTCTGCGGTGCGGAGACGTCGAACAGGCCGGGCATGAGCGCGTCGCGGGGGCTTGCTGCGGCGCCGCGCCGGATCGCGCCGGAGAGCCATCCTCCGCCGAGCGGGCTCCACGTAAGCACTCCGATACCGTGCTGCTCGGCGACCGGGAGCACGTCTGCTTCGATGCGTCGAGCGAAGATCGAGTACGGCGGCTGCTCGGTCATGAAACGGGACAGGCCGCGGCGCTCCGCAGCCCAGTGCGCTTCGACCATCTCGTGCGCGGGGAAGGTCGAGCTGCCGAAGTAGCGGATCTTGCCGGCGCGCTGCAGGTCGGTGAGTGCGCCGAGGGTCTCCTCGATGTCGGTCGACGGGTCGGGGCGGTGCACCTGGTACAGATCGAGGTGGTCGGTGCCGAGCCGGGTGAGGGTGCCCTCGACAGCTCGCGCGATCCAGCGGCGCGAATTGCCTCGGTCGTTGACGTCGTCGCTCCAGGGGTTGTGGACTTGCTCGCCAGGATCACGCTGTCGCGGCGTCCCCCGGCGATGGCCTTGCCGACGATCTCCTCGGACTCGCCGTGACCGTAGTAGTCCGCGGTGTCGAGGAAATTGATGCCGGCGTCGAGGGCGTGGTGGATGGTGCGGATCGAGGCGTCGTGATCCTTCGTGCCCCATGCACCGAACATCATAGTGCCGAGGGCGAGCGTGCTGACTTTCAGGCCGGTCCGTCCGAGGGTGCGGTACTGCATGAGTGTGCTCTCTTCCAGTGTGGTGATTGGTGAATGTCAGACTTCGGTCGACGGTTGCGGGGTTTCTTTCCGCGAGGGGCGAACGGTCCTGGCTCTGATCGGCAGCTTCGAGCAGCCAGCGTCAGCGGGGAGCTTCGGTACGATCAGTTCGTGACCCGAACTCGCTCCTCGATCGCTACCGGCTTCGTGCCGGTGCGGTGGGTGATGCCGCATCCGGGCACGAACGGTTACCTCTCCACCTGGGGTGCCATCCTCGCGGGCAAGTCCCCTCGAGCGCTCGACGCGTAAGCGTCGACTCGTACCCACCTGACGCGTAGCGCTGGCGGGTGCTCCCTCGTGGGTCGACGCAGTCCTGTGTCGATCCGTTCGAAGGTGGATGAATGCTTCTCGGGTGCCTCGCGCTCGTCGCGGCCGCATGCGTTGCGGCCGCCGTGCTGGGAAAGGTCACCGGCCGCAGTGCCGGTGGCGTGCTGGCCGTTCCGCTACTCGCTGCTGCGGCGCTGCTCGTCGTCGCGCACGCCGGCGGTGAGAGTTCGGCCGTGTGGCCGTGGATGCCGTCGATCGGGGTCGGGTTCGCGTTGCGCTTGGACGGTCTGGCGTTGCTGTTCGCGCTGCTCGTCACCGTGATCGGTGCCGGCGTGCTGCTGTACGCCTCCCGCTACCTGGCTGCGGGCACGCACCGCCGGTTCTACGTCCTGATGTGCGGTTTCGCGCTCGCGATGCTGTTGCTGGTGCTCGCCGACGACGTGGTGCTGTTGTTCGTGGCGTGGGAGGCGACGACGCTGTGCTCGTTCTTCCTCATCGCCCACTCCGGCGAGCACGCGCGCCAGCCCGCGATCCGCACGCTTCTCGTGACTGCGCTGGGCGGTCTGAGCCTGCTGGCGGCCGCGGTCGCGATGTCGGTCGCTGCTGGCTCGACGCGCCTGTCGACCATCCTCGAGGCGCCGTTCTGGACTGAGGATGCTGCGGCGACGGTCTGGGTCGCGGTGCTGCTGGTGGTTGCTGCGTGCACGAAGTCGGCGCAGTTCCCGTTCCATTCGTGGCTGCCCGATTCGATGGTGGCGATCACGCCGGTGAGCGCCTACCTGCATGCCGCGGCGATGGTGAAGGCGGCCATCTATCTGCTGTTGCGGTTCTCACCGGTGCTGCACGAGCATACCGTCTGGATGACGCTCCTCGTCACCTCGGGTGCCATCACCGCGCTGCTCGGCGCGGTCGGAGCGATGCGGCAGGCGGACCTGAAGGCGCTGCTGGCGTACTCCACGATCAGTCAGCTGGGATTGCTGGTGCTGCTGATCGGGGTGGGCACGGAGGCAGCACTGACGGCCGCGGTCGTGCACACGATCGCGCATGCGCTATTCAAGGCGGCGCTGTTCATGGTCGTCGGCATCGTCGACCACCAGGCCGGCACCCGGGACATCCGGAAGCTCGCGGCTCTGCGAGTGCGGATGCCGGTCACGCTGACCGTGGCAGCGGCCGCTGCCCTGTCGATGGCGGGGGTGCCTCCGCTGCTCGGCTTCATCAGCAAGGAGACGATGTTCGCCGCGCTGCTCGCTGCGGACGCGGCCCCTTGGCTGCCCGTCCTGGTCACCGGTGTCGCCGCGCTGACGGCGGTGCTGACGTTCGCCTACGCGGGCCGGTTCGTGCTCGGCGCATGGGGTCGCGGCGGCGGCCGGCCGGTCGCCGAGGCTCGGGTGTCGTTCTGGAGCGTTCCCGCTGCGCTGGCCGCTGCGGGTGTCGCGCTCGGCTTCGCTCCGGCGCTCCTCGACGGGCTCGCGGGCGTGGCGGCCACCTCGGCCGTGGGCGCCCCGGTGTCCGCGCACCTCGAGCTGTGGCATGGGCTCAACCCGGCCCTGCTGGTCTCCGCGATCGTCATCGCCGCGGGCACCCTGCTGGTGCTGCAGCGCCGCCGCGCGGAGACGTTGTTCGCCCGGGTGCAGCCACCGGGCGACGGACTCGCGGTCGTCGAGGCGGTACGTGCCGGGATCATCCGCTTCGGCGGGATCGTCGCCACGGCGAGTGGCCCGTCGGCGCCTCGACGGCATCTGGCCATCCCGGTGCTGTGCCTGATCGTCATCGGCGCGCTGTGCGTGTCATTCGTGGGTGAGCTGCCGGCGCTCGTCGGTGACCCGACGCATCCGCTCGACTGGGTGCTCGTGGCATTCGTCGCAGTGGGGGCTGCTGCGACGGTGCTGGCGAGAACCCGGGTGGCGGCGGTCGTGGTGACCGGTGTGGTCGGGTTCGCGATGACGCTCTGGTACTTCTGGCTCGGCGCGGCCGACGTCGCACTGACGCAGCTGCTCGTCGAGATCCTCACCGTGGTGATCATGGTGCTCGTACTGCGCCGGCTGCCGCGCCGGTTCCGCCGCGACCGCCGCCGGCGTCGCGTCGGCTCGGGCCTCGTCGCGGTCGCCGCGGGCCTCGTCACCACGGTCGCCGTGCTGGCGTTCACGGGCCGCCGTGAACTGTCGGTGGCGGCCGACTACTTCCTCCGCAACGCGGAGGCCGACACCGGCGGCAGCAACATCGTCAACACGATCCTGGTCGACTACCGGGCGCTCGACACCCTCGGTGAGCTCACTGTCCTCGGGGTCGCCGGCGTCGCGATCGCAACCCTCCTGGCCGCCCGCACCACCACCGATCCGCCGGCCGGCGACGAGCGCTTCGCAGCGGACTCCCCGCTGGCGAACGCGGAGCACAACGCCGTCTTCACCCGGACGGCGGTGCGGTGGGCCGGGCCGTTGACGGTGGCGCTGTCGGTGATGCTGCTGCTGCGCGGGCACTACGAACCCGGTGGTGGTTTCATCGCCGCGCTGATCGGCGGGGCGGGGTTCGCGCTGCTCTACCTCGCCGCGCCCTCTGACGCGTCAGCACGGATCCGGTGGCCCTACCTCGCGCTCATCGGCGCCGGCATCGCGCTGGCGACCGCTGTCGGTTTCGCCGGTTACGCGGATGGGTCGTTCCTGCGACCGCTGCACGCCGAGCTGCTCGGCATGAAGCTCACCAGCGCGCTGCTGTTCGACGTCGGCGTGTACCTGGCCGTCGTCGGCGTCGTCCTCGCCGCCCTCAACCTCCTCGGCATCGGCCGGCCCAGCTCTCCCAGCGCCGCCCCGCCACCTGCCCCTGCTCCCACCCCGGAAGGGATCGCCCGATGACCCTCGCCATCAGCGCCGGACTGCTCGTCTGCGGCGCCGTGTACCTGCTGCAGCGCCGCGAACTGCTCCGTGTGATCCTCGGCTTCGTGCTCCTCGGACACGCCGTGAACCTCATCCTCTTCGCCGCCGGCGGCACCAGCGGACGCCTGTTCCCGTTCGGCGCCTTCACGGACACCGACGGGGTCGCCGACCCGCTCCCGCAGGCGTTCGTGCTCACCGCCATCGTGATCGCCTTCTCCATCACGATCGTGCTCCTCGCCCTCGCCATCACCGGCGAACAGGACGACGACACCGTGGCCGAGCTGCGTGAGGAGGCACCCTGATGAGCGGGATGCTCCTACCGCTGTTCGTCGCCGTCCCACTCCTCGCCGGCGGCCTGCTGCTCACCGTCGGTCGCCGCCCGCGCCTGCAGATCGGTGCCCTCTGGACCGTCGCGGCCGGCAGCCTCGCCGGCGCCGTCGCCCTGATCGTCGAGGTCGCAGTCTCCGGCCCGCTCGCGCACGGCATCGGGTTGTGGCCGGTCGGGATCGCAATCCCCTTCGCCGCGGACATGCTCACGGCGTTGCTGCTCGCCGCGACCGCTCTGCTGACGCTGGTGTGCGCGCTGTTCGCCGCGGCTGCCGGCACCGCCGAGGGCCGCTACTTCTCCCCGATGGTGCTGATCATGATGGGCGGGGTCAGCGGCGCTCTGCTGACGGCGGACCTGTTCAACCTGTTCGTGTTCATCGAGGTGATGCTGCTGCCCTCCTACGCCCTCCTCGTCCTCGCACCGAACGGTGCGGGCACGATGGGGCAGGTGCGTGGGGCACGGCCGTACGTGACGGTGAACCTGCTCACCTCGACCGTGTTCCTCGCCGGGGTGGCGTTCATCTACGGCATCACCGGCACGGTGAACCTCGCCGAGCTCGCCGGCGCCGCGCATGAGAACGACGCCGTTGCGGCTGCGGCAGCGGTCTGCCTGTTCGCGCTGTGCATCAAGGCCGCCGTGGTGCCCGTGCACGGTTGGTTGGCCAGAACCTACCCGGCGACGTCACCCGCGATCACCGCCCTGTTCTCCGGATTGCACACCAAGGTCGCCGTGTACGGCATCTACCGCCTGTACGCGCAGCTGTTCGACGGTGACGACCGGTTCCTCAGCATCGGGCTCGTCGTGTTCACCATCACGATGATCGTCGGGGTGCTCGCGGCCGTCGGCGAGAGCACAACGCGCTCGATCCTGACCTTCCACATGGTGAGCCAGATCGGCTACATCCTCATCGGCGTCGGACTCTTCACCGGCACCGGTCTCGCCGCGGGGATCTTCTACCTCGTGCACAACATGGTCGCCAAAGCAGGACTGTTCCTCGCCGCCGGCGCCATCGAGGTGCGCTATGACACCGGCCGGCTCGCCGAACTCGGCGGGATGGGGCGGCGCGAGCCATGGGTCGCTGCCGCGTTCATGATCTCAGCCCTGTCGATGGCCGGTCTGCCGCCGTTCTCCGGGTTCGTGGCAAAGCTGACCATCGCGACCGCAGCCCTCGAAGCCGGGCACGTCGCACTCGTGATCGCGATGCTGCTGGTGAGCCTCATCACGCTGCTGTCGATGCTGAAGATCTGGTCCGGCATCTTCTGGGGCCCACCCCCTCCCGAACCGGACTCCCCCGAAACCGGAGGCCCGATCGCGGTCGGGACCCGCCCGCAGGTGGGCGTCGCGCTCGCGGCGCCGGCGATGATCCTCGTCGCCATCACGCTCGCCCTCGGGCTCGGCGCCGAAGGGCTCCTGCAGCTCGCCGAGCTCGCCGCCGCCAGCCTGCTCGATACCGCCCCGTACACGCAAGCGGTGATGGGCGCATGACCTGGTGGAACTGGCCCTGGCGGCTCGCCCGGTTCTGGTCCTGGTTCGCGAAGGAGATCATCGTGTCGAACGCAACCGTACTGCGCGACAACCTCACGCCCGGACAGGACTCCACCCCGGGCATCGCCCGGTTCGACACCCGGTGCCGCACCGACCACGAACTCACCCTGCTGGCCTCGCTCATCACCCTCACCCCCGGCACCCTCACACTCGGCACCACCATCACCGGCGACGGGCGCGATCAGCCCATCGCCCGCGTGCTGTTCGTGCACGGCATGTACCACGACGGCCCCGACGAGCTCCGCGCCGACCTGACCGACATGGAGACACGCATGCTCACCGCGATCCGACCGAGAGGACCCCGCCCGTGATCGGCCTCGACGTCGGCATCGGCATCATCGCCGCGGCCTGCCTCGCCAGCACCTACCGCATGCTCACCGGCCCGACGGATGCCGACCGCGCCATCGCCGGCGACCTGCTCCTGTTCGGCATGATCGGTCTCATCGCGCTCTTCGGCGTCCGCCTCAGCGCGGCGGCGACGTTCGACATCACGCTGATCGCCGCTTTCGTCGGCTTCCTCAGCGCCCTCTCCCTTGCCCGCGTCCTCACCAGGGGGAGACGATGAATCTGCTCGCAATTATCGGCCAAGTGCTCATCGTCGCCGGCGCGCTCGTGTTCGCCACCGCAGCGCTTGGCATCATCCGATTCCCCGACACCTACACGCGCATCTCCGCCGTCGGCACAGCCGGCGGCATCGGCATCGCGCTCGTCGTCACCGGTGCCCTGCTCCTGCAACCGACGCTGCCCGACACGGTGAAGGTCATCGCGATCGTCGTGCTGCAACTCGCGACCTCGGCCATCGGCACGATCGCTCTCGCCCGCTCCGCAGCACTCACGCGCACCCGGATGGCCGACGGCCGATTCGACGAGCTCACCACCACGACGACCTCGGAGGAGTGAATCGGTGTACGGATGACCATGGTCTATCGCACAGCGCATCGCGGATGCTCGCACCCCGGCAGTCGTCCTCGGGGCCGATGCAACGGCGCTCCAACACTGCGATGCTTCGACAATGCGGAAGTGGTTCATCGGCACCCTCGGGGCGATCGTGCTCAGCCTCGGTGCTGGCGCATTCGTCATCATCCGTACCGCCATCGACCGGGCAGATGGCACCGAGGCCGGTGACCTCGACGCACCCGGTTTCCAACTCGCATCGATCGGCTACGGGGCCATGAACCTGCTGATGCTGAGCGGAACCGTGCTCGTCCTCCTCATCGCGATCCAGCTTCTCCGAACACGAGGCCACCGAAACGTACGGTAAGCGACGGTCTATCGAACAGCGCGTACCGCATCTCACGCGGCGATGCCCCGGGCAGCAGAGGCCCGCCACGTAGCGTGGTCATATGAACACGACTAAGAGGATGGGCGGCGTCATCCTGGCCATCGGAGCGGGTGGCCTGGCTCTCGCTTTCACGTCGCTGATACGCGATCGATGCGGAACCGAGCTTTACTTCGCGCTGTCCTTGATCGCTCTTGTGGCGGGCACCGCGATCTACTTTGTCGGCTATCGGCGCGGCCTCGACGACTGAGCATCTTTCTCTCTGTCTCGCCAGCACATGCATGGACCCGACGTGACGTCGCGCGAGGCGTACGGATGACCATGGTCTGCCGCACACCCATCGACCAAGGAACCCCGCATCGCCGACTTCGACGGCGAACCAGTCGCCCGCGGTCTCGAGCCATTCCCTCTTCGGAAAGCGAACAGCCCCGGCGAGAACCATGTCTCGCGGGGGCCAGCTGTCGGGCTGACAGGATTTGTCCCCACCGGCTCCCCCAGGCGCCGCTTCGCGTCGCCGGGGCCCCTCGCGCGGCGCGGGCCCACCTGCTCGCAGGTGCGAGATCTCGGCCCCAAGTGACTGAGACAGCGAAGGCCGGCCGCCACTTCGTGACGGTCGGCCTTCGCTGTCTCGGTCGGGCTGACAGGATTTGAACCTGCGACCCCTTGTTGCCGGTTCAAGAGGCCCTCGGGGCCCGAGAAATCAGGGCCGGGAGCCGGTAGTCCCCTGCAATGACGGGGCTGGCGAAGTCCCACCGAGTCCCACGAGTTCCCGGCCGTTCCCGGCTCCGTCGCGAGTTTCGTGCCATCAATCGCGCCATCTCGCTCGCAAGTGGTGGGCCGGTCCCGCCGGCAAACGACCCGCTCAGACTCACCGCCGAAGCGCCCACGCCAGCGGCTTGAACCAGGACTAACGGTATCTCCGCTGGTTGCCGGCGGATACCCGTGAAAGTAGGGGTCGCGAGCATCCGTCGCGTCGCCATCCGCCGTTTACCCGCCACTTTGGACCACGCCGCGCGTCGCCCCCCCCTGACTCCGCTAATTGCTCGACGTTTGGTCCCGTCGAGAATTCGACTGTGCGGCGGGCAATCGTGGACCGCAGCAACGATTGCGAGGCCCCTGGCTTGCAGGACGTCGTGAACACCGCTCGACACACCTCCTCTGCAAGTCGAGCGGAGCGAACGAGCTCGAGCCACATAGGAACAGCATCGGCATGCGTCGTCGCATCTGGCCGTTACGCCACCGAAGGCGGCGCAGCAGTCTCCCGGATTTGGCGGAGCGTACCGACGATCGCGTCGACGTCGACATCAGCGAAGTAGAAGTCCGGCCCGGTCGGGGCGTGGTCGGTGTAGGGCGACTCGAAGAGCCTCGCCGGCTCCATGACCCCGTTCTTCGTGAGCTCTTCGACGATGAGCTCGACGAACCGGATCTGATCCGTTGAGAACCGCGTGCCGTCGAGGTAGGACTCGAACGCTTCGGCAGCAGCTGAGCGGTCGAGACCGACAAGTTGGCGGACGAACACTCCGAGACCGCCGCCTTGGTCGGCGGCCCAGGTGATGTCGACCGGCTGCCCTCCCGAAGCGACGAGCATCGCTTCGAGTTCGGTGAGGTCGTCTGGGGTGAGCTGCTTGTTCCGCCGGAGGCGTTGGAGGGCGAGGTTGTTCAGGTGGGCCCGGAGGTAGGTCTCCGCTTTCGATCGGAATCGTTCGAAGTTCGTGCCCGGGGTCACACCAGGCAGGACGATCTCGATGCCCTCGCCGACGGTGTCCTCGAAGTCCGTGTAGATCGGGTTGCGGGTCGTCTTCTCGACGAAGCGAGCGAGGCCGCGGATCCGGAGCCGAGCGAGCTCGAGCATGGAGAGTGTGACGTCCACCCACCATTCGTCACCTGACACCGATTCCAGGAGCTCCGCCTGCTCGGCCACAGAGGGGATAGTCGCCTTCCCGAGCAAGGCCGCGGTGATCTGTTGGATCGTCTCCCGCAAGCGCTCCGCAAGCACGACATCGCCGTCGAGCTGAGCGAGTTGCCGTCGCAGCACGAGCAGGTCGAACCGCTTGGCGTCTTCGTCGTCGTCCCGTTCTGAGGACGGGAGTCCAGCGAGCCCGAGCAGTGCGGCCGTCTTGTCCGGCGTCAGTGCCGCCCAGGCGTCATCGTTGGCGAACTCCTCCACAGACTTCCGGTGAGGGCGGACGACGAAGTTGTCGAGGTTCATCCCGGCAACGAACTTGTGCAGCGCGCCAATCGTCGATGACCGCAATCCCGGTTCCGAGCCCTTCAAGGCTGTCACGAGGCCGAGGCGGGATTCGAAGAGCCGTTGCGTCAACGACTTCTGCAGCTGCCCCTGCGACCCGGGCAGATCCTGGCTGAAGAACTCGAGGTTGCCGCAGAAGTCGAAGACGAGGAAGTCCTTCTTGTCCTCGCCAGGACCGAACAAGTCTGGGGACAGGCGTGTGCCACGTCCGATCATCTGCCAGAACTTCGACTTCGACCGCACCATCTTGAAGAACACGAGATTCACGACCTCGGGAACGTCGATGCCGGTGTCGAGCATGTCGACGCTGATCGCGATGTGCGGGGCCTTGTCCTCGATCGTGAAGTCGTCGATCAGTGACTGCGCGTAGGGGGTGCCATGCGTGATGACTCGCGCGAACTGACCGCCGTGCTCGGGGTAGGCGAGATCGAATCGCTTCTGGATGAATTCGGCGTGCCTCTGGCTCTTGGCGAAGATGATCGTCTTGCCCAGCCGGTCGCCTCCAGCAACCTTGTAGCCCCGCACCATGAGGGTCTCGAGGACCTTGTCGACCGTGTCCTCGTTGAAGAAGAACCGGTTCAGTTCCTCAGCGCCCACCTCGTCTGGAGGTCCGGCATCGCCCCAGTCGAGGGCATCCCACTGGTCCTTCTCCTCCTCGCTGAGGTCGTCGTACCTGATGCCTGAGCGCAGGAACTTCGTCCCGACGCTGATGCCCTTCGGGGGAACGAGGTAGCCGGCGTCGACGGCTTCGTCGAGGGAAAAGTTGTCGGTCGGCACCCCGTCTTCGAGATGGAACAGGCGGTATGTGTTGTGGTCGACCTCGTCCTTCGGCGTCGCGGTCAATCCGACGAGCAGCGCGTCGAAGTAGTCGAAGATGGCGCCGTACTTCGCGTAGACGGAGCGGTGCGCTTCGTCGATCACGATGAGGTCGAAGTAGCCGGGTCCGAATCTGCGAGTGCCGCCATCGACATCGTTGATGAGGTTCATCATCGTCGGGTAGGTCGAAACGTACACGCGCCCGTCGACCACCTTCTCGGTCACCAGGTTCACAGTTGTCGAACCCGGCAGGTGTGCCTTGAACGCGTTCGCAGCCTGTCGAACGAGTGCCGTGCGGTCCGCGAGGAACAGGACCCGTTTGACCCAGTTCGCCTTCTGGAGCAGATCGACCAGCGCGATCGTGGTGCGGGTCTTTCCCGACCCGGTCGCCATCACGAGCAGTGCCTCGCGCTGCTTTCGCTCGAACGTGCCTCCCACGGCCTTGATTGCCCGCGCCTGGTACGGCCTTCCTGCGATATCCGAGTTCACCGGTGCGGATGAGAGTGGTTGCTTCGAGCTGCGGCGCTGGACTAGGAGTTCGAGTTCGTCCCGGGTGTAGAAGCCCTGGGTCTCGCGTGGCGGGTAACCACCGAGGTCATCCCAGATCCGGTGCTCGTATCCATTGGTGTAGAAGATCACGGGACGGCGCCCGAACTGCTTCTCGAGGCAGTCGGCATAGAGCTTCGCCTGCTGCTGACCGATCTCGGGAGATTTTGAAGTGCGCTTGGCCTCGACCACGGCGAGGGGCAATCCGTCCGCGCCCCACAGCACGTAGTCGACGAAGCCCTTGCCCTCGGCATTCGGCATTCCAGAGACCTCGTACTCGCGGTCTCGCTCGTCGCTCAGTTCCCACCCCGCTTCTTGCAGGAGGACGTCGATGAACAGATCGCGGGCGCCAGCCTCGTCATAGTCGCGCGTATCCGGCTCAGTTGAGGCCTGGGCCGCAGCGATCTGCACCTTGAGCTGCGCGATCTCCGCGTCGCGGGCGGCGAGGTTCTCGTCTTTCGCCGCAAGGACGCGGGCGTGTGCCTCGTCCTGCGCCTTGAACTTGGCGGCCAGGCGTGCGATCTCATCCCGAGAGAGGGGCGCGGCCTTGGCGGCGAGCGACGGATCGAACTGTGCCTGCAGTGGCACGACCGTCGGCTGAGGCGAATGATGGTAAGACGCCCAGACCACGACGTGGAACAGTTCTCGCAGCACCATCAGCGATACATCATGGCCGACCTGGCGGTTGTCGTGCACGGCTGTGTTCGCGATCCGGCGAATGGCGTTCAACTTCTGGGTGATGCCGGCAGGCACCTTCGTCTTGAAACCGGCATCGCTGATGCGCGCCGCGAGGTCATCGCGATAGGGAGTGGACAGCGAGAGCACCCTGTAGAGGTAACCCACCAGCTCCTCGACGACACGGCGACTGTAGAAGCATGCTGACCGTGGGTCGGAGGACAGATAGGACTCCGCCCGCGCGCAGTCGTCATGCATTGACGGCAACGTCTGCCGAACGAAGTTGAAGTTCCCCATGGCCTCAGTTCATTCGTCGTCGTGGATGCCGAAGTGCTCGGCAAGGCGGTCCAGCGTGAATTCTTGCCGGAGCTTGCACGCGCTGTGCTGGCTTGCGAACATGCCTTTCACCCAGTAGGCGTCCTGCTGTGGCACCGTGGCGAGCCATTTCACCGGCACGACCCACTCGGCGTTCTCGTCGACCTCGTCGCCTCGGGCGGCGTAAGCCCCGACGAGCGTCTGCGACGAGAGCGGCATCGGCACATCATTGACGTCCACCGTCGCATCTTCGAATCGGGCCGCTGGACCAACCACGATGCCGACACCAACGAAACCCGTCCCCGGGACATTGACCCAGACTCGAGCGCCCACCGGCAAGGACCTGATCGTCTGCGAGTAGAACTTGCCCCCACCCGCGGACACGAATCCAAAGCGACGGGCGTCTTCCCAAGGCCGGTCCCCTCCGAACGACACGTACCAGTCGACGCCGTTCCATGTCGCCTTCTTCGAGGTCGACTTCACCGATTGTGCTGCTGGTGCGTCGACGGATGCCGCGAGCCATGACCGTGCAAGGTATCGCCGGTCGTCATCCTCGATGTAGGTGAAGAAGACTGCGTTGATCGGGACGCCGAAAGTGCGCAAGTAGGCGACGATGCGCTCTGAACTGGGGTCGAGTGCTGAGGCGACGACGGTGAGCTGGAGTTCGGAGTTGAGCTCGTCGGGAGGCGCGGCCCCGAACACCTCCTCGAAGGCCGTCTCGAACGGCTGGGGAAGGTACTTCTCGGCGATGTCGATGACGTCTTCGCGCGACAAAGTGCTGACCCAGGAGCCGTAGTCGAGCATCTGCGCCACGACCTCGCGTGGCGTCTTGTCCCGCTTCAGTTCCAGCACATGAAGATTGCCGTCACCGTCGACCGCGAGCAGATCGAGGCGCTTGCCGTGTGGTGTCGGCGCCTCGCTGCCGATCACGAGCAGCGGAGTGCCGAGAAGCGACGGGTCCTTCTTCAAAAACTGGTGCAACTCATTCTCGGTCGGCAGAGCAGCGGCCGCCAGCGGCTTCGGCGTCTGGCCGTCGATCCGCCACATCCTCATTTCAACGGGCACCGTTTACAGCTCCCCTCGGAAGGCGCGGAACTGCATGGATGCGATCAACTCGTTCTCGAGCTCGCTGGCCTTTCTCGCGGTCTCCCTATGACGGAATACCTGTGCGAGGCGCGCAGAGAAATCCCGTTGAAAAGCCAGGGGTGGCACAATCACGGGGAGGCGCCTGATCTGGTTCTGAAAAAGGTTCGCTTGAGCTGACGAGTTCGCCTGTGCGACCATCATCGCGCGCAACGAAGGCGTTGATAGCAACTGTTCGAGGAAACCAGGCAGTACGGCATCACCGGGGCGAACGAGCGCCGCGCTTCGAACCATCGCGAAGCGCGCCATATCCGTCACTCGTGCAACTCGACCGATGCTGCCAGAGCAGGAAATCAGAATATCGCCTTCGCGGGGGTCGATTCGCCGGCGCAGCTGAGCAAACTCTTCCTCGTCTATGAAATCCGTATTCTCGAAGTCGATCCATCCATCGCGTATGTTTCGAGCCGACAACAAAGGCACGCCTGATGGCGCGCGTCGAGGTGTCTTATGCTCACCGTCCGTCACCCGCTCAGAGATGTCCCCAATAGTCGCGGTCTCGAAACCGTGGGCATTTGTTCGCACGTCGCCAAACATCTCGTGGAAGATTGACTTAGTCAAAGTGTCGAATTGCGCGATGATCTGTTGGCGCTGGGCGCGGATCTTCGAGGCTTGATCGAGCATCGCCGCGATTCGCTGCTGCTCAAGCAACGCCGGCAGTGGAATAGGAAAAGCACCCAAAACTGTCGGGCTCAAGCGTGGGAGATTAGCGCCGGATGTCCGAGAAGCGGCGAAGTTGACCATTGCAGGCTGAACTAAATAATGTGCCAAGTAGTTCCGGTCGAGTTCCTTGCCCGGACGGATAGGCAGAATGTCCGTACTGCAGACGCCGCCGAAGTCGGGACGACTGACCTTTCCCAAATTAGGACGCAGTTTGCCGAAAAGTACATGGTCTGATGTGAACTCGAACTTAGTGCTCGCCAGTTCGGCTGCGCCTACGGTGTCGTGGCCGATGATCCTCCCACCGCGTTCGATGTGCTCGAGGCCAAGATAAAGGGTTTCGGGCGGCAAGAAGGAAGGGTCGACACCTTTGCGCTCGATGGTTGCCACGGCACTCAACTCGACCATTTTCACGCGAGCATCGCCTTAAGTTCAGCGAGCTGATTTGCGATCTCGGCATCCAGTTTTTGGATATCGGAGATGATGTCATGTGGAGCACGATGTTCCACGTCGTCGTAGACAATTTCCTTGTAGCGGTTAAGAGAGAGGTCGTATCCCTGACTAACGATGTCGGATTTGGGCACGAGGAACGACTGTTCAGTTCGAGCGCGATCCTTCTCGGAGTTCCGCGCTTGCCATCTCGCGAGCACGTCGGGCAGGTCATCAGCCTCTACGGCGTTGCGCTTATCGTCAAGCGAGAAGCCATCGGCGCGGACGTCATAGAACCACACGTCATCAGTGCCACCTGAATTCGTCTTTGTAAAGAAGAGGATCGCCGTCGAGACTCCGGCGTATGGGCGAAAGACGCCGGAGGGGAGCTTGATGACGGCATCCAGCTTTTGGTCCTCGACGAGCATCTTGCGCAAGGCTTTGTGCGCGGTGCTCGAACCGAAGAGGACCCCGTCAGGCACAACCACTGCCGCGCGTCCGCCGGGCTTGAGGAGCCTAAGGAACAGCGCGAGGAAGAGCAGTTCGGTCTTCTTCGTCTTGACCGTGCGCTGAAGATCCTTCGCAGTCGACTCGAAATCGAGCGAACCGGCGAAGGGCGGGTTGGCGAGGATGAGCGTGTACTTCTCAGCATCCCCCGCCGCCCCTTCGGAAAGTGAATCGCGGTACCTGATGTCGGGCGACTCGATGCCGTGCATGAGCATATTCATGCTGCCGATACGGAGCATGACGTTGTCGAAGTCGTAGCCATGGAACATCGAGCGATGGAAATGGCTGCGCTGCGCTGCGTCTAGCAGCGCCTCGGAGTGCGTATCGCGGATGTGCTCGGATGCTGCGACCAGGAAGCCGGCGGTGCCACACGCGGGGTCGCAGATCTCGTCGGTCGGCTGAGGCGCGGTCATCTTGACCATGAGATCGATGATGTGGCGCGGGGTGCGGAACTGCCCATTGACACCGGCGGATGCGAGCTTGGAGAGCAAATACTCATACAGGTCGCCGTTGGTGTCGCGGTCGACCATCAGGATGTCATCGAGCATGTCGACCACCTTCGACAGCAAGGCCGGCGTCGGGATCGTGAAGCGGGCATCCCTCATGTGCTCGCTGTAGGTGGAGCCGTCACCCAAGCTGCGAAGGAAGGGGAACACATCTTCGGCGATCGTCTTGTGCATGACCGCGGGCGACTCGTTCTTGAGCTGGCTCCAGCGCATGCCCGACTGCCCGGGGAGGAACACCGGGTCTTCAAGAGCGGCGCCGGTGGTGCGTGCCTTCTTCTCAGCGAGGGTCTGGATGTCGTCAAGGCGCCGGATGAAGAGGAGGTAGGTGATCTGCTCGATGACCTCGAGTGGGTTACTGATGCCTCCCGACCAGAAGGCTTCCCAGACGCGGTCGATCTTGCTCTTCAGCTCCCCGGTGATCACAGAAACCATCCTAGAGAGCGCCGCGGAGCTCGATTGGCAGAGGGCGGGCCGCGTCGACTACGCCCGTAGACGTTGCATCCGAATAATGCCTGCCTCACAGATCAACCAATGTCGAATCTGGCCGTCGCCGCGGCTTTCGGCCAAACGCTGGCGCATGTCGTTTACCTACAGCTCCCACGCACCCGCGCCCGACCCTGTTGATCGAGGAGTTGCTTTGCGGAATGGAGCGTGGCGGTCCCGCTTCACGGGTCTTGTCGCGACGTACCTTCAGCGTCGGCGAACAGCACCGGGCAAGCTCCACCTCGTCCCGCGAGCCTCCGGCTCCTCGAGGGCCGGCACTGGCGACATCCCGTTGGTACGAAGGTACTCGAGCGCCCGCTCGATAGCGGCGGTCTTGCGCGCGAGCTCCATCACCGCTGGCGCCTTCGGGTCCGAGAACTCGTCGAGTCGCTCGTGCTCGCGGCGAACCTCGACCTCGGTCTCGACGAGTGCCCTCCAGATCGCAGGGTCCTGTTCGAGACCCTGGTCTCGCCGCACGATCGCCGCTGCCAGCTGACGCGCCACTACGGCTTCCATCGCCTCAGCGGACGTGGCTTGCGCAGCGAGGCCGTACGCGAGCCCTCCGCCGCCGGCGGTGACGAGCGTGCCCGCGGTGAGGAGTCCGCCGATCATCCCGCCAGGCCCGAACGCGGCCAGCGCGCTCGTGATCGCGGCCGCACCGAACAGTCCTGGAGCTGCAGCGAGCGCCAGTCCCCCGCTCGCGCCGACGAGCGCGGCCGCGCCCGCGCCGAGTGCACCCCACTTGAGCCAGTTCACCTTCGGGTCACCGCTCACCGTCTCCTGCGCAGTCTTCACTGCTTCGAAGATGCTCGTCCCGAATCCGTGCCCGAGTCCCATCTCCGCGGTGAGATCCTCCATCGCCTCCTGGAGTTGCTCGCGCTTCACGGAGATCTCGTAGGGCCGGATCACATTCTCGGTGGCCAGCGCGAGCAAGGGCACGACTGCGTCGTGCTTCGACAGATGCCGCGCCGGTTCGGTCTCCGGCGCTATCGAGGACGGGTCTGAGAAATCGAAGTCGAGCCGGGCGAGGTCGAGCGGTAGGCCGCGACCTTCGCGCTCGTTACGCTCGCGGATCAACGACACAGCGGTGGCCTGAACATTGCGCGATGCGCCGAGATATCGTTGCCGGCGGTCCTCGTCGAGCTGCAGCGCGACGTGCGAGGAGTAACGCAGAGCCAACAGAGCAAGCCGTTCCGCTCCGTCGAGTTCCTCGCCGGCCCCAGGATCCTGCACCGCCAGTTCCCGGCCTTTCGACCCGAATAGGGCGTAGCCGATGGCTTCCACGACCTGCGCGTCCGCGAAGTAGTCGGTAGCCGCATGCACACGGGTGTGCAGGCCACTGGACACTGGGAAGTCGATCATCCATGGGAACACCGACGAGACACCCCGGTAGCCGGCGACAGGGTCGAGCTGGTTCCAGAAGTTGACCCACCACTGCAAGTTCGTCGGCGGTTCCTTGAGCGCGTCGCGAAGAGCCTCGACCTCGAATGCGCCGCTCGCCAGCGGGCTGCCGATCGTCACCATGCCCGTCACTTGGACCTGCGCGGGCAGCCGCCGAAGCAGGTCCGCCGCGATCACGGAACCGAGACTGTGCGCCACGATGACAAGCCGCCCGGATTGCGGAACCTCGCGCAGGATACGAGCGAGCACCTGGGCTCGAATCCGCGAGTCCCGGACGTAATTGCGTGCCTGGATGAACTGCGGCGTCGCGATAGCCATGTCGATCATCGCGTCGCTCCCAGGACGCATGACACCAGCATGCGGGCGACCGAGTCGGAACTCGATCGCAGCTGCGCGCTGCTCGAATTCCAAACGATTGCGACGGGCCGCGTCCCGCGTCGGCCGAGGCACGGTCACGGCCGGCATGGGCTCATCATCGTCCGACGCGATCAACGTGTTGGGGTATCGAGGAGCGATAACGGCGCGCGCCTCGAGCGACGGGTAACCGAGCTCGACCAGCGTGCTGGAGAGTTGAGCGAGTCCGCGGTCCAGCGGGTCACCCTTACCGACGCCATGCAGGAAGAGGAGAGTCGGTTCAGTTTCCAAGTGGCGTCCCCCGCAGTGAATCTCTATCGCGTGCGAGCTCCGACAGCTGCGCATCGTGATCCTAGCCAGGTGCTTGTGTGCTGCCCCGAGCCTTTGCCAAGGAGAGAGCTATCCCGGCTGGTCTCGGTTCAGCGGCAGTGCGATTCGAGCGTCGGCCGCGGCGATTCCGCTCGGCGAAGCTTGTGGAGCTGAGGGGGTAAGCCAGGACGATGCCTGTTGTCGGTGGTCGCAGCTAGATTTGGAGCACCCGACCCGAGGGAGCCTCATGACTGTGCTCGATTCGTTCAAGACCTTTCAGTCCATCGTCAATGCTGACGACGAGCAGATCAGAGAGGCTCGTCGCCGCCGCAAGATCTTCTCCGATGCGCTCTTGACGCGAGACGATGTCCTTGAAGTAGTTCCGTCTGGCTCGCTGGCCCGCGGCACACAGCTCGAACCGATTCACGACGTTGACCTCATCGTCGTCTTCGACGCATCCGCGCACACCGACTGGGGCACTCCGGGCGAGTCGGCTGAGGCTGCGCTCAATCTCACGCGAGCTGCCATTCACGATCTCCTTGGTTCGAGCAATGGAACCCACGATCAGATCGTGCGACTCGCACGATGGCGCAATCATGCCGTGAAGTGCTTCCTCGATGACCCGGACGACGAGAACGCGTTTCACGTTGATGTGATGCCGACTTTGCGACATGACGGGCACCTGATGGCACCTGAAGCGCTGTCGCAGGCGTGGATCGACATCGACCCGGAGTACCTCATCCGCGAGAGCGCTGCGAAGCACGATCAGTGGAATCAGTACGCAGGAACGGTACGCATGCTGAAGTGGTGGGGTAAGGCACAGGATTTCAAGGTCAAGTCCCTGACCATGGAAGTACTGGCGTTCAATTTCCTGCCGACCGATCGCCCGAATAGGCCGACGGCGCTGTCCGAGTTCTTTGCCTCAGCGGCGTTCTCTGTCGAGAGCGGGGTTGAAGTCAGCGACCCGGCCGGGCTCTGCGGACCTATCCAGCACGATCTCGATTACGAGCTGTTGGGCGAGGCCTTGCAGAGCGCCGCGGGTTCGGCAGCAGCGGCGCAGAGAAACGCAGCCAATAGCAATCAAGCGGCGGCCACCGCGAGTTGGGCTGAGATCTTCGGCGACGACTTCCCGGTGTTGGCGGCGGCGGCGGCTGGAGAGACCCAAGTTGCCGAACCGCGTCCGGTTCGCGATAGCCCGCAGGGCTGAATCCGAGGAACGACCTGTGGACTGGATGACGTGGGACCCAGCCCGGCTGATACGGGAACGCACCGATGTGGGTGGCTTCGCCCCGGGGCTGCGCTTCATCCCTGCCGGCGAGGCAGAAGTGGATCACGGCGGCTGGCGTGGAGCTCTGCCACTGTGGCCGTTCGAGCGTCCAGAACCGCCAGGGTTGCGCACCATCATTCCGACGCCATGCGAGGTGATCATCGCCTACTCCGCGGCACACCCTGTCATCGCCCCGAAGGTCTACTCCATCAATCCGGTGCCTGATTTTGAGATGGTCTCGACTACCGACTGGCACGTCCTCCCCCATGGCGCCCTATGTCTGCTGCAATCCGACGCCCTCTGGGTGCCGGAGAGCAGCACGACAGAGCTTCTGCTCAAGGCCTGCGGATGGCGGATCGAGTACGCACTGATGCGGCTCGGAGTCGTTGACAAGATGACGACGAACGGAATCGTAGAAAGTGATGAGCTCGATAAGCTCATCACGCAGGCTGCGAGGCAGGAGCAACATGGGGTTGCCGATGGATGAGCGGGCTATCTTCCTGCCGGCGCCGGCGGCCGAGAGAATCCGCAGCATCGACCTCGCTCGCGGCGACCTTCAAATGCACAGGTCGAAGGCTGACGATGCCTACGTTGTGTCGCGGCTCCACATCGGCGAAGGCGCCATCGTGCCAGTCGTCCCTGAACCGACATTTGAGTCGCTGCGCTGGGGCATGAACGAGGATCTTTACGCCGGTCAGTGGTTCAGAGCCGAATCCGCCGAAGCGCTCTACGTCTACCTGCAATCGGAACGGCGCCCGACCCATGCTCTAGCCTTCGACAGTTTTCGGGAGCTCTTCCCGCATGCGGGCGATCCTGGCGGTCAGAGCGGCTTCGTCCTAGTCCATCATTCGCACGACGCAATACCGGGACTCCCCTTCCATGAGTTCACCGCCTGGAGGGTGACCCGAGATGGGGTCCATCCGCTCCGGATAGCCGTCGAACCGACGAACATTGGCCCCGGGCAACTCGAAACAGCCCAGAGCGTTGATCCGAGGCGGCTCGCGCTCGACACGGTCACAATTGTGGGAGTAGGCAGCATCGGCAGCGCGACGCTCGCTGCAGTGGCGGACCTGGGCATCGGGACGATCAACCTCGTCGACCCGGACAGACTCCTTTGGCACAACATCGTTCGCCACCGCCTCGGCCCGGAGAGTGTCGGACGTTTCAAAGTCAATGCGCTCAAGACGCTCCACGACGACCGGAGGCGAGGGTACTCATCTCCTCACGGCGAGATCGTCGCCCACAGACTCGACGTAGTGGCCGCCCCATCGGCTTTCTACGAGATCGCGCGAACCTCCGACGTTGTCATCTGCTGTGCCGACGGCGTCGCACCACGAAGGGTCGTGAACCATCTAGCTCGCATTGCAGGTGTTCCCGCGGTATTCGCTTGCGTGCTGGATGACGGCGCGGTCGGGGAGATCTTCCGCTCGCGACCAGGCCGAAAGTTCGGTTGCCTTTCTTGCCACCGAGCCTGGCTTGCGGAGCAAGGCGCAATGGACCCGGAGCAGAGCCAAGAACTCGGATACGGAACCGGAGATCCTCACCGGCCGATGACCGCGCTGCCGCAGGACCTCGTCGTAGTCGGTGCAGCCGCGGCGCAGGTGTCTTTGGCGACGTTGCTGGAGTCCAAGCACGGCCAAGGTAGTAGCCGGTTACCAGGTGAGCACGCGGTCATCGGACTTCGAGGCGACACGCACCTCGCATGGCCCTTCGGGGCCGCTCCAGTGGCGACAACGACCTGGAATGACGTCCCCGGTCCGCGCGAGAATTGCGCCACATGTTCGATCAGTTAGACACGCGATCGCTAAAGGCCGTCAGGGTGTCGGCCAAGGCAGTGGCTCAGATCGAACGCTCGATCGCCAACATCGAAACCGGAATCGAAACTGGCGGAATTCTTCTCGGACGGTCCTCGGAAAGCCTCGTGGACGTGACGATTGCAGGCGGACCTGGCCCGAACGCCGTGCACCGTTCGGACTTCTTCCTTCGGGATCTAGCCCATTCCCAGGAACTTGCAGATCGCGCGTGGACTTCCCATCGGGCAGTTTGGCTTGGCGAGTGGCACACGCATCCGAATACGGGTCTGGAACCCAGCACAGCAGACCTGGCGACCTACCGCCAGCATCTCTCGGACCATAGCCTCGCGTTTGACGACCTCATTTCGATCGTCGCGAGAGGGAGATCCCGCCGGCTTCAACTCGTTGCGTGGTCGGTCACTCGATGTGCCGTCACTCGGGTCCCATTACTGCTGCCGAGCGCGGCTTATAGGTCTTGAGCACAGCACGCACCGGCCTCGGCGTAGCGCCCGAGTGCACCTCGACCGCCGGCACGAAGCGAGCAGGCGGAGTCGCGTCCCACTCGTAGGTGTGCACGATCAGAGTGTTACTGCTCCAGCCCAGGAGGATCGCCAGAGGGAAAGGTACACGGAGGAAAAGGTGCACAATGCCGTTGCCAGCGTCATTCCAGAGGGTGCGGATGTGGTGCATCAGCTCAGCCGCCAGATCAGCACCGTGTTCGGGCGATATGGGCGCTCTCACCGCCTGCCTGAGGATCGAGCCGGAGTGAAAGCCGTCCGCGTGCTCGCCCCAGAAGTCGAGAAACGCCTGATCGCTCGGCGGGTTCGACACGGCATCGATGTAGACCGCGATCGGATCGCCGGACACACTCGTGCCGTGGAAGGGCTCGACCGACAAGGCCACGGCCTCGCGAGGGCGGTGGGCTGACGCTTCCCATGGAAGCCCATCGGTTCCCTGCCGAACGGAAATATTGGCGGCGCGGGTTGATGGAAGGGTTGCCCCGATTGCGAAGGCGTGGCTGAGATGGGCGCCTCCGCTGATTTCTAGCGAACCGCTACCGCTGACGGTGAGCATGGTCGGAAGATGCTCGCTGAGCCAGAGCAAGTCGTGCAGACTCTCTCGAGCCGGGAGCCGCGCGCCGCGGCCGGCTTTGAGACGGATATCGAGGGTGCTCGGAGTGATGTCGGAAGCCCGGCTCTCGTTGCGACTCTGTATTGATATCGAAAGCGGCGAGCCTCGGTCGGGAGCACGATGGTTCTGAACACGTCCTTCGGCCATGGCTTGAGCGATGTGGATTGCCCCACGACGAGTTGCTGGCTGCTGATCGAATCGTCGGAGATTGACTCCGTCGAGTTCCAGGAGCCGATTCGGCGCATGGTAGTCAGTTCGCCCGTCGACCTTCACGTTGTTGATCAGCTGCAGCTGGAACTGTCGATCGTTCTCCGCGAAAGACACGAGCTGCGGCGCCTCGATGGTCTTCACAATCTCGCTCATGGCGATGTCGTTTGTGACGATGAGAACTGCCCCCGAAATCCCGGCGGCGAGTGCCTCGCGAAGGCGTTCCTCAGTATCTCCTGGCGGCAGATCATGCTTGTCCCGCCAGATCGGCACGCCGGCAGCTCGTAACGTGCGCGCGACCATCGTCGCCGCCGCCCAGCCGTCAGAGTGTCGATAGGAGATGAAGACGGGGCCGTGGACATCGATCTGCGCATCCGCCATAGTGCTGCCACATCACCACGGCCGACGGCTGGAGCGCAAGGCCGGGGCAAGGCATTGACGAAGCGGCACAAGCAAGAGACTCACATGACGCAAGCTGCGCCTGAGCCAGCGGCGGTTCATGCCAGTCTTATCTCTGGCGGAACGCGCCATCAATTGGGGGAAGTAAATTGCAATCTGCACTGCCGGGGAAAACAACTGCCAGCACTACGGTAGCGCTGACCAAGGTGGCACTTCGTTTGTTTCGTTTGGCTGACCTGGCCGATGCGATCGGTGATCTCACAGGGCTCGGGCACGCGACTGTCGCATCCATGGCGGTTCAGGCGCAAAAGGATCTCGCGGGGCATTCGTCAGTCGAATTCGTCGCCGTCTCACTCGCAGATCGGCAGTGGGCGGAGGATGTCGTCACTCGCGCATACGTTCGTCTTGCTCGAGACCCACAACAACGCATCATGAGCGAAAGCCTTGTGGGGCCGGACCAGATCGTAAAGCTTGCGGACGATGCCATGCAGGTCGAAGACGGACGCGAGCTCCAGACGATGTCTGACGATCTTCGAGCCTATGTGTCCGCACTATCGAGGTCGATCGCCTATCTAGTCTGCCGGTGGTACGCGACGAGCGACGAGCCCAACCGCGTAGCGATGTCGCAGGCGACGGGCGAAACCCTGCGCACGGTTCGCCGACTTCCAAGCCTGATTGAGGACGTCAAGGCACATCTCGATAGTTCTGTCGCGGCCGCGCTCGCGCGTCTTGAGCAATCGACTCAGACGACGGCGAAGGTCGAGGAGAGCACAGAAGCTGAAAGCGTGTTTTTTGAGCTGGACTTTGCGCTCGCTCTGACTACGAACGAAGCCGATTTGGCCGCTCGTATTAGCGCCGCCACGGTGGCCGTGCTCGAAGGCAAGTCCATCAACATCATCGTTTCCATGCCAACCCTGGACAGCGATGTCAAATACTTCGGGGATGTTGTCTACCAGGCGCAGTTGAAGCGTGAGCGCTTGAGCGCCGCTCACCGCTTGAACCTCGTTCTTTCAGCTTTCTTCTCGCCGCAGGTCCAGTCTGCGTGGGGACATTACTTGGCAGACTTGGCGTCGCATGTGTCGGTCGTGCACGCGATCATTTCGAAGCAAGACGCCACGGGATCGAAGCTCGACGTGTGGCGGACAATCCCCCCAGTTGCTTCCGCACCCGTTTGGCTGGACGCCGACGAAGTTAAGGCGGTGGTCGAGAGCGTCCGGCTCAACGAATGGGATCAGCTCCGTGGAGGCCCCGGATGGCGAGCAGCGGACGAGTTGCCCCGATCAGTGATCGTAGAGAAGGTGATGGCGAGCATTCTCCACGATTTAACCCGTCAGGGTTTGACCTCTGACGCCAGCTGGTCAGAGAAGATGCTGCAGCTCCCCTACTGGCACATCGGCCAAGGTTGACGTTAGATTCTGTCAGCGTTCGCAGAGTTCACCATGAGGTCTATTCACCGCCCCAGCAGCCACCGCGTAATGTTGGAGTGCCTCCGTTTATCCGCCACCTCGAATAGTCATGCATGAGCACCAACGGTCAGTCTTGAGCACTGACACGATTGCGAGCCATCAAGAATTAGTCACTGATCACGCAGTCATGCGAAGAACTCCGACATGTCGGGGGAATGGCTGAAGACCTCGGACTCGAACCAAGAACAACGGTTTCATACGCCGGACGGTCGGCGACCGTCGCCGCTCAGGAGTGCGCGGCCCGCCGCACCTCGGCATCCGCCATCAACCCGCCGCTTTGGATACGGCCAGGGCTCCGCGGTCAGATCCAGAATTGCCAGTGCGCCTTCGGCCACACTTTGAAGTCCGCGATCTCCCGCACCCGCTCCTCGCAGCCAGCCGGAGGACCTCAATTAGTTCCGGCAGCGACCGGCCGAGTCGATCGAGCCGCGCCACGACGAGCACGTCGCCGGGCTCGAGCCGCTCCAGCGCCCGGGCAAGCTCCGGCCGGCCGGTCTTCGCCCCGGAGGCGCGGTCGGTGTACACGCGGACGCAGCCGGCGTCGCGGAGAGCGTCGTGCTGTCCGGAGGGGTCCTGGTCGGAGGTCGAGACCGGGGCGTAGCCGATGAGCACCACGGTGGCGGCGGTATCGGTCACTCACGGCACGAGCATGGATTAGGTGAGGAGGAGACCGTGTAGCGCACGCTCACGACTCGGGAGGGGCTATGTCTCGGAATCATCCTCAGACGCTTGAGCGCGTCGCCCTTGTCGCCGACCCCTGACTCGCTTGACAACGGTCAACCCGATGCCAGCGATGAAGAGCGTCAAGAAGAGGATGAACAACGGGATGGGGACGTCCTCGTAGAACGAGCTCACAATGAGTAGCGCCAACAAGATCGCGCTGACGGCGAGAACAACCCAGTCACTCAGGGTGGCTTTCAAAAGCATCTCCCGTAGGCCGTGGCAAGTCCGTACACAATGAGCGCACCGTCGATGGCGATACCCAAGGTAGCCCGAACAGCGGTCTCGGCGGGCTGGAGGGGCTCACGGAATCCCTCACTGACACCGTTGCGATCGGCATCATTGTCGCCCTCGTGCTCGGTAAGTCGCTCGGCATCACCGGGGCAGCGTTCTTGGTGACGCGCCTGCCCGGCATCGTTCTGCATCCGTCGATCATCACCGCACAGGTCGTCATGGTCGCGATCATGACGATGACCCCCGTGCACCTTCACCACCACGGCGGCTCGATCACGCTCGTCGGCATCACGATCAGCCTGCACATCGCCAGCATGTACGCCCTCGCGCCCCTCGTCGGGACCATCACCGACCGCTTCGGGGCGGGTGGCTCCCGAACCTTCGCTACTACTCGCCCGCGAAGCTCACGAGGACCCAGGCGGCCTCAACGCCGTTGATGACGGTGCGAGAGTCAGCTAATGCTGCGGGTGGCAGTCACAGCTGGCAAGTAGTCTCGCGACCTCTTCGTGCCGAAGGTTTCGCGCCATTTTCGCGCCATCGCCTCCCCAGAAAAGCAATCAGCCCCGGCGAGAACCATGTCTCACCGGGGCTTTTCGTCGGGCTGACAGGATTTGAACCTGCGACCCCTTGACCCCCAGTCAAGTGCGCTACCAAGCTGCGCCACAGCCCGTGACTTGCCCCGCGATCGCTCGTTGGGCCTCCGAAAGCTTAGCGCCTTTCCGCGATGTCCGATGACCATGAATGGCTACAGGTGTAGATTTGGGTCGACACGACGAGGAGGTCCGGCATGGGACGAGTCAGCGGCAAGGTCGCATTGATCAGCGGAGCAGCACGAGGCATGGGCGCGGAGCACGCGCGACTGCTCGTG
>JAAIGF010071845.1_pt1 | contig 25921 bp, 26 predicted proteins | sample 6487441 | NCBI WGS metagenome assembly JAAIGF01 (sample SAMN13974129, study PRJNA590717) | phyllosphere metagenome | biome: pepper field; feature: multiple bacterial spot infested pepper fields; material: pepper leaves; isolation source: leaves from pepper fields | host: Capsicum annuum ... | reverse complement strand
GTCATCCTCGGGCCTGACCCGAGGATCCACAGCGGCAATCGCCCAACGCTTCTAGTGAACCCTAGCACCATCACCGCCCCAGATAATTCTCGATAACCTTCGGATCGCTCGACACGAAATCGATCGACCCCTCTGCCAGCACCGAGCCTTCCGCCAGACATGTTACCTTGACTCCAAGCTCGCGGATGAAGCCCATGTCGTGTTCCACCACCACCACGGAGCGGGTCTTGGCGATTTCTTTCAGCAGTACGGCGGTCTCTGCCGTTTCGGCGTCGGTCATGCCAGCCACCGGCTCGTCCACCAGAAGGAGCTTCGGCTCCTGTGCCAAGAGCATGCCAATTTCCAACCACTGTTTCTGGCCGTGCGAAAGGTTGGCGGCGAGGTCGTCGCGGCGGTGGCTGAGGCGGACGGTGGAGAGGATTTCCTCGATACGGTCCTTGTCTTCAGCAGTCAGCCGATAGAACAGCGTGGCGAAGACGCCGCGTTTGCGGTTGAGCGCCAGTTCCAGATTGTCCCACACGGTGTGGCTCTCGAACACTGTCGGCTTCTGGAACTTTCGGCCTATGCCGAGCTGGGCGATATCCGCCTCATCCTTCTTCGTCAGGTCGATACTGTCTTCGAACAGCACTTTTCCCGTATCCGGTCGCGTCTTGCCGGTGATGATGTCCATCATCGTCGTCTTGCCGGCTCCATTGGGGCCGATGATGGCGCGAAGTTCACCCGGCTCCACCACGAAGGACAGCGAATTCAGCGCCTTGAAACCATCGAAGGAAACGGACACGCCATCGAGATAAAGCAGGCTTTTCGTTCTGTTTTCGGAAATCGTGTTCATCTGCCTTACTCCGCTGCCTGGCTTGCCACGGCATCGTCATTGCCGGGTTTCGCCGCCGCCTTGGGCTTCGACACCCTGCCGCGACGGTTCACAATGAAATGCTGGATGGTGCCGACGATGCCCTTGGGGAAGAACAGCGTAACGGCAATGAAGAGGCCGCCCAGCGCAAAGAGCCAGAATTCTGGAAATGCGCCTGTGAAATAGCTCTTGCCACCATTGACCATGATAGCGCCGATGATCGGCCCAATCAGCGTTCCGCGACCGCCCACCGCCGTCCAGACGACGACTTCGATGGAGTTGGCGGGCGCAAACTCGCCGGGGTTGATGATGCCGACCTGCGGCACGAACAACGCGCCCGCAATGCCCGCCATCATCGCCGAAACGACGAAGGTGAAGAGCTTGATGTTCTCGACGCGATAGCCGAGGAAACGCACGCGGCTTTCCGCATCGCGAACGCCCACCAGCACCTTGCCGAATTTCGAATTGACGATGCCGGACGCAATCAGCAGCGAAAGCGCCAGCATCACCGCAGTCATGGCAAACAAAACAGCACGCGTTCCGGGCGCCTGCACCGAGAAACCAAGGATGTCCTTAAAATCCGTCAGGCCGTTATTGCCGCCGAAACCCATATCGTTGCGGAAGAAGGCGAGCAGCAGCGCATAGGTCATGGCCTGCGTGATGATGGACAGATAAACACCGTTGACGCGGGAGCGGAAGGCGAACCAGCCGAAGACGAAGGCGAGCAGGCCCGGCACGACCAGCACCATCAGCATGGCGAACCAGAACATATCGAAGCCATGCCAGAACCACGGCAGTTCCTTCCAGTTGAGGAACACCATGAAATCCGGCAGCACAGGGTCGCCATAAACACCCCGCGAGCCGATCTGGCGCATCAGATACATGCCCATGGCATAGCCGCCGAGCGCGAAGAATGCGCCGTGCCCGAGCGAGAGAATGCCGCAGTAACCCCAGACCAGATCGAGCGCCAGCGCCAGCAGCGCATAAGCCAGATACTTGCCGAGCATCGACATCATATAGGTCGGCACATGCAGCGGGCTCGTCGGTGGCAGCAGCAGGTTCAGCGCTGGAATGATGAGCGCGACGGCGAGAATAATGCCGACGGCAATAGAGATGCGGCGGTCGAGCGCGCGGAGGAGAAAACCGGTGATCATGCCTCGATCGCCCTTCCCTTGAGTGCGAAGAGACCGCGCGGCCGCTTCTGGATGAACAGGATGATGAGAACGAGGACAAGGATTTTGCCCAGCACCGCGCCAACGGTCGGCTCAAGGAACTTGTTGAGCACGCCGAGAGACAGCGCACCGACCAGCGTTCCCCAGAGATTGCCGACACCGCCGAAAACCACGACCATGAAGCTATCGATGATGTAGCTCTGCCCGAGATTGGGGGACACGTTATCGATCTGGCTGAGCGCCACGCCTGCCAACCCCGCAACGCCGGAGCCAAGCGCGAAGGTGAAAGCATCGACCCACGGCGTTCTGATGCCCATGGAGGAAGCCATGCGCCGGTTCTGCGTGACGGCGCGCATCTGCAAGCCGAAAGCGGAACGCTTGAGGAGGAACAGCAGGGCGAAAAAGACGGAGAGCGAGAAGCAGACGATCCAGACGCGGTTCCAGGTGAAGTTCAGATAACCGACGCTGAAGGAGCCGGACATCCAGCTTGGGCTGCCAACCTCACGGTTCGTCGGCCCGAAGATGGAGCGCACGCCCTGTTGCAGCATCAGCGAAATGCCCCATGTTGCCAGCAGGGTTTCCAGCGGGCGGCCATAGAGAAAGCGGATCACTCCACGTTCCATGATGAGGCCGATAGCGCCAGTCACGATGAAGGCGACGGGCAGCGCAATGGCCAGCGACCAGTCGAACAGGCCCAGGGCATGGCTGCGAATGACATCCTGCACGATGAAGGTGGCGTAAGCACCGATCATCACCATCTCGCCATGCGCCATATTGATGATGCCCATGACGCCAAAGGTGATGGCAAGGCCGATGGCCGCCAGCAGCAGGACGGAGCCGAGCGACAGACCATACCAGATATTCTGCGCGCCATCCCACAATGCAAGCGAGCCTTCGATGCGCGAGATGGCGGCGTCGATATCGGGCTTCAGGCTGGCATCGACGGAAGGGGCGGCAGCCATCAGAATGCCGATGGCATCGCGCCCGCCGATATTCTTGATGGTCTCGATGGCAGCGCGCTTGTCGTCAATGGAACGATTGGACGCCAGAAGCGAAACCGCCCTCGCCTCTTCCATCCGGGCACGAACTTGGGTGTCGGCTTCCTTCGCAAGTGCGGCTTCCAGCAATTCCAAATTTTCAGCGCTCGGCGCTTTCAACACGGCATCGGCAGCGGAAAGACGGACGGACCGTTCCGGGCTCAGCAGCGTCAACCCGCCAAGCGCTGCGCGTATGACGCGGCGGAGGTTGTTATTGACCTTGATTTTCGTAACTGCCGCTTTCGGCGCTTCGCCTGCGGCTTCGCCGGTCAGCGGATCGATGAGGGTAAGATCGGAACCTGCGGGTTTGGTGAGGAAAACGAGATTATCGGCCTTGCGAACGTAAAGCTCGCCAGCCGCAAATGCTTCCAGCGCAGGCACGACCCGCGCATCGCCCGTGGCAGCGATCTGCCCGATCAGCGTTTCCGCCTGCTTGAAATCAGCCTTGCCCAGCGCATCGATCAACGGCTTTGGATTGCCCTGTTGAGCGAGCGCTGAAGCGGTGAGGCTGAACAGTAAGCCGATGACGGCGAACATACGAAGAAACATTGTCCCAAGTCCCCCTTGGAGCCTGCTTGGTTGAGTGGCAGCAGGCGGAATTCGTTAGTGACGGCGCTTTCGCCGCCGAAGCCCCCCGCCCTCTCCACCGTCATCCTCGGGCTTGACCCGAGGATCCACTCACGGTGCCGACTTCTCTCGTTACCGTTGAGTAAGCGGCGGAGGCAGTGGATCCTCGGGTCAAGCCCGAGGATGACGTCGTGGTGTGGGAAGGCGCTTTCCCCCTCCCCGTCACCCCGGACTTGATCCGGGGTCCAGCGCGATCAAGTCCTTGATCGCAGAAGAGTCCTCGCGCCGCAGACGCGGCGCTGCTGGATTCCGGCTCACGGCCGGAATGACGGTGGAGAGAGAACTCAGCCCCTCACACCTTCGAAGAGCGATCAGCTACCCTTGCCGCCGCACTTGCCCGTCGCAACGTTGAAGTTGCCGCAGGACATCGGCTTGCGCCAATCAGAGATCAAGTCCTTGGAATCCGGCAGGTAATCGGACCACTCGTCGCCAACCACCTGCGGGGTCTGCTGCACGATCTGGAACTGGCCGTCGGCCTGAATTTCGCCGATCAGCACCGGCTTGGTAATGTGGTGGTTCGGCATGACGGTGGAGTAGCCGCCGGAGAGGTTGGGAACCGAAACACCGACGATGCTGTCGAGAACCTTGTCCGTATCCGTCGTGCCTGCGGCTTCCACGGCCTTTACCCAGGCGTTGAAGCCGATATAGGCGGCTTCCATAGGGTCGTTGGTCACGCGCTTGTCGTTCTTGGTGAAGGCGTGCCATTCCTTGATGAATTCGGCATTGGCAGGGCTGTCGACCGACTGGAAGTAGTTCCACGCCGCAAGGTGACCGACGAGCGGCGCCGTATCCAGACCGGCCAGTTCTTCCTCGCCCACGGAGAAGGCAACGACCGGAATGTCTTCGGCCTTCACGCCCTGGTTTGCCAGTTCCTTATAGAAGGGAACGTTGGCATCGCCATTGATGGTGGAAACGACAGCCGTCTTCTTACCAGCAGAGCCGAACTTCTTGATATCGGACACGATCGTCTGCCAGTCGGAATGACCGAATGGCGTGTAGTTGATCATGATGTCCTCTTCCTTGACGCCCTTGGACATCAGGTAGGCCTTCAGGATCTTGTTGGTGGTCTGCGGATAGACATAGTCCGTACCAGCAAGCACCCAGCGCTCGACGCCTTCGGTGTTGGCAAGGTAGTCGACAGCCGGAATGGCCTGCTGGTTCGGTGCGGCACCGGTGTAGAAGATGTTGCGGGAGGATTCTTCGCCTTCATACTGCACAGGGTAGAAGAGAATGGAATTCAGCTCTTCGAAAACAGGCAGAACCGACTTGCGCGAGGAAGAAGTCCAGCAGCCGAACACGGCAGCGACCTTATCCTGAGAGATCAGCTGGCGCGCCTTTTCCGCAAACAGCGGCCAGTCGGAAGCCGGGTCGACCACCACAGGCTCAAGCTTCTTGCCCAGCACGCCGCCCTTCTTGTTCTGCTCTTCAATGAGCATCAACATGGCGTCCTTCAGCGTCGTCTCGGAAATCGCCATTGTGCCGGAAAGCGAATGCAGCACGCCGACCTTGATCGTGTCTTCGGCGGCAAACGCGCCGTGGAATGCGGTGGTGGACAGAATGGCGCCAAGCAGCGCGCCAGTGAGCGTCTTTCTCAATGTCATCGGAAGAACCCCTCTCCTTGTTTAAGCCTCGAACGGGCCCAGCGGCATTTTGAAACCGCTGCTGGAGGGGACTATCGGTCTCGCAGTCGCGAAACCGTATACGTCGTTTGACGTAGGTGGGGTGGCGAAATCAGAATATGGGCGCGCATCCGCCGCTCGCGCCTGAGAGAAGTGTGGCTCAGGCCTCAGTTATGGGGCTTGTCGCTTTCGATGGCTTCCTGATGGTACCAACTGTCGAAATCCACGCGAGGAGCCTGGGGCTGAACCGATTGCACCTCGGCGTCTTTGCGGAAACGATTGGCGCTCGCGCGGCCACCGACAGGGAATTGATAAATCTTGGCACTTTCCATATGCGGTTCGGTTCTCATGACGGCCTCTTTTCTTCCAGTCAAAACACCTCAGCACCACGCTTCGTCAGGGATTATAACGGATTGAGAGCGCAAAAGCATCCTATTCGCTTAAAAAAATATCATCCAGCATAAAATTTAGGCACATAAGTTGATACTGAGATAATCGAATAGTCTTTATGCAGCTAACGACCCATTTTTCGCGCTTTGAGACCAAAAAACACTCAAAACCAGCTTTTGCCTCTGCCCTTTCCTCGGAATTTGGCCGGATTCGCTTCATAAAGCCTTCATAAATCTGAAAATTTGCGAATTCCTCTCGGGATCGGTGACGGCACGATTCGCATTTCCAATGCTCCTCACCGGAGCGCTCAAACAGAAATTTTCATGTCCGTTTTCGTCACCTCTCAAAACTGGCACGGCTTATGCATCTGTATAGGCAGCCCTTGAAAGCGAGAGTGTTTTCGCCGGTTACCGGACGTCAACAATCAAGGCTTCGCATCTTAACCTATGAGAGGTTCGTAATGACTAAGTTCAAACTCGAGTACATCTGGCTCGATGGTTACAAGCCGGTAGCAAACCTGCGTGGCAAGACGCAGGTCAAGGAATTCGATGAATTCCCGACACTCGAGCAGCTTCCGCTCTGGGGCTTCGATGGCTCCTCCACCATGCAGGCAGAAGGCCACAGCTCCGATTGCGTTCTGAAGCCTGTCGCTCTTTATCCCGATCCTGCCCGCACCAACGGCGCGCTGGTCATGTGCGAAGTCATGATGCCGGATGGCGTCACGCCGCATCCGTCCAACAGCCGCGCAACGATCCTTGACGACGAAGACGCATGGTTCGGCTTCGAGCAGGAGTACTTCTTCTACGAAAACGGCCGTCCGCTCGGTTTCCCTGAGCAGGGCTACCCGGCTCCACAGGGCCCATATTATTGCGGCGTTGGCGCCAGCAATGTCGGCCCGGTCGCTCGCGAAATCGTTGAAGAGCATCTGGACCAGTGCCTTGCAGCCGGCATCAACCACGAAGGCATCAATGCCGAAGTGGCCAAGGGCCAGTGGGAATTCCAGATTTTTGGCAAGGGCTCCAAGCGCGCCGCCGACCAGATCTGGATCGCTCGCTACCTGCTGCAGCGCCTGACGGAACAGTACGGCATCGACATCGAATACCACTGCAAGCCGCTCGGTGATACCGACTGGAACGGCTCCGGCATGCACTGCAACTTCTCCACCAAGTACATGCGCGAAGTTGGCGGCAAGGAATATTTCGAAGCCCTTATGGCGCAGTTCGGCAAGAACCTCGAAGCCCACATCGCCGTTTACGGTCCAGACAACGACAAGCGTCTGACCGGCAAGCACGAAACAGCGCCTTGGAACAAGTTCTCCTACGGCATTGCTGACCGTGGCGCATCGATCCGCGTTCCGCATTCCTTCGTCAACAACGGTTACCGTGGTTACCTCGAAGACCGTCGTCCGAACTCCCAGGGCTGCCCATACCAGATCGCTTCCGTCGTTCTGAAGACGATCTCGGAAGTCCCAACGGCACAGTCCGCTGCTGCCTAACGCTTAAAAGATGGCGTCGCTCGATCCGGGCGACGCCATTTTTCTGTTTCGCGACGAGGGAAACCCGGCATGGCCGCACGGCAACGCATCATCCCCGTCAGACGCGAATATAACCGCTGGGTCGCGAACCAGACGCTGGAAGATTACGCGCTGCGCTTCACCGCAAAAAGCGCCCGCCAGTTCTCCTCCAATCGCATTTCCCACACCGCCATCGGTGCGATTTCGTTTCTTGCGCTGGAAGCCATCGGCGGCGCGATCACCCTTTCCTACGGCACGACCAATGCCTTCTTCGCCATCGCAGCCGCCGCGGTTGCCATGCTGCTCGTCGGCCTGCCCATCAGCCGCTATGCCATCCGCCACGGCGTCGATATCGATCTGCTGACGCGCGGCGCAAGTTTCGGCTACATCGGCTCCACCATCACCTCGCTGATCTATGCCGCCTTCACCTTCATGCTGTTTGCCATCGAGGCATCCATCATGTCCGGAGCGCTGGAACTGGCGCTTGGGATACCGCTCTGGATCGGCTACATCATCTCGGCGGTCATGGTCATACCGCTCGTCACCCATGGCGTGCGGCTGATCAGCAAATTCCAGATCCTGACCCAGCCGTTCTGGATCGTCCTCAACATCCTGCCCTTCATCTTCATCGCGCTGCTGGACTGGCAGAAATTCGATCTCTGGCTCGCCTTTTCCGGCATTCACCACACCTCGGCCCCGACAGGCGAGATTGCGCCCTTCAACCTCATCGAATTCGGCGCTGCCTCCGCCGTCATTCTGGCGCTGATGTCGCAGATTGGCGAACAGGTGGATTTCCTGCGCTTTCTGCCAGCGGAAGGGCAAAGCAAGCTGCGCCATAAGCTGGCCGTCTTCCTCGCCGGTGCGGGCTGGGTCGTCGTTGGCGTGCCGAAGCTTCTGGCGGGCTCCTTCCTCGTGGTGCTGACGCTCAGTTCCGGCGTGCCGGTGGATCGCGCCGCCGACCCCTCGCAAATGTACCTCACAGCCTTCGGCTACATGATCCCGAATGAAAACGCCGCCCTCCTCTTGATGGTGGCTTTTGTCGTCGTCTCGCAGTTGAAGATCAACGTGATGAACGCCTATGCGGGCTCACTCGCATGGTCGAACTTCTTCTCACGCCTCACCCACAGCCACCCGGGCCGTGTCGTCTGGCTCATCTTCAATGTCGGCATCGCGCTGCTGTTGATGGAGCTCGGCATCTACCGGCTGCTGGAAGAAACACTCGGCATTTTCTCCATCGTCGCCATGGCGTGGCTCTGTACCATCTCTGCCGATCTCTTCATCAATAAACCGCTCGGCCTTGTCCCACCCGGCATCGAGTTCAAACGCGCCCATCTCTATGACATCAACCCGGTGGGCGTCGGCGCGATGACGCTGTCGGCCACCATAGCGCTCACCGCCCATTTCGGTCTGTTCGGAACGCTGGCGGCATCCCTCGCCCCCTACATTACCCTAATCATCGCCTTCATCGCCTCCCCGCTGATCGCTTGGACGACGAAGGGCAAATTCTATCTGGCTCGCAAACCGCGGCAGAAATGGAAAGAACTTTCTAGCATTACCTGCTCCATCTGCGAACATCCGTTCGAGCCGGAGGATATGGCCTGGTGCCCCGCCTATGCCGGGCCGATCTGCTCGCTCTGCTGTTCACTGGACAGCCGCTGTCATGATATGTGCAAGCCGAAAGCACGACTGAATTACCAGACTGCACAGGTGGCCAAGACGTTTCTGCCGGAACAACTCGTCGCCAAACTCGCCACCCGCCTTGGCCGCTACGCCATCTTCTCGGCCATGGCCGTTGCAGCACTCGGCGGCATTCTGGCGCTGATCGCCCATCAGGTCGGCACCGGCACGCCCACCACGGCGGATGTGGTCAACCGCACCATTCTCATCGTTTTCTTCGTCTTCGCCGTCATTGCGGGCATCGTCTGCTGGTTCCTCGTGCTGGCGCATGACAGCCGCGTGGTGGCGGAAGAGGAATCCTCGCGCCAAAATACGCTTCTGCTGAAAGAAATCGCTGCGCACCAGAAAACCGACGCCGCCCTGCAATATGCCAAGGAAACGGCGGAAGCCGCCAACCGCGCGAAAAGCCGCTACGTCGTCGGGCTCAGCCACGAATTGCGCACCCCGCTCAACGCCGTTCTGGGCTATGCTCAAATCCTTGAGCGGGACGAAACGATCCCCGCGCCGCGCCAGTCCGCCATCAAGGTCATCAAACGCTCCGCCGATCACCTCTCCGGCCTCATCGATGGTCTCTTGGATATTTCCAAGATCGAGGCGGGCCGCCTGCAGGTCTATTCCAACGAAATCAACATTCAGGATTTCCTCGATCAGATCGTCGATATGTTCCGCCCGCAGGCGCAGGCCAAGGGCCTTGTCTTCCGCCACGAGCGGGCGCGCGCCCTGCCGCAATATGTGCGCAGCGATGAAAAGCGCCTCCGGCAAATCCTCGTCAACCTGCTGTCCAACGCCATTAAATTCACCGATGAAGGCAGCGTCAGCTTCGATGTGACCTATCGAAGCCAGGTGGCGACCTTCACCGTGACCGATACGGGGCGCGGCATCGCGGAGAAGGACTTGGGCCGCATCTACGAACCCTTCCAGCGCGGCGAAGCAGACAGCATCAAGCCCATGCCGGGCCTCGGTCTCGGTCTCACCATCACGCAGCTTCTCACCAATACGTTGGGCGGAGAGATTTCCGTCTCGAGCGAAAAGGACAAGGGCTCCACCTTCCGCGTGCGGCTGATGCTTTCCACTGTTGATCGCCCCAGCACGGCGCTTGCGCCGGAAAAGAAGATCGTCTCCTATGCCGGGCCGCGCCGGACCATCGTCGTGGTGGACGACAATGAGTATCATCGCGACCTGATGCTCGAGGTGCTGAGCCCGCTTGATTTCGTCGTGCTGACCGCCCAAAGCGGGCCGGACTGCCTGACCCTGATCGAGGCCATGAAACCGGATGCCTTCCTGATAGATATTTCCATGCCGGGCATGAGCGGCTGGCAACTGGTGGACAGGCTGCGCGATGCAGGCCAGACAGCCCCGATCATCATGCTCTCAGCTAATATCGGCGATACGGCCATCATCGGTGCGGGGACGGATGGCCATAATGATGCGCTGGCAAAGCCGGTGGATATTCGAAAACTCTGCGACCGGCTGGCCGTGCATCTTGGACTGCAATGGGTTTACGAAAGCGATCTGCCGCCCGTAACATTGCCGGTTCAAGACTTGAAACCAGCGACACCAGCGCCCGCACATCTTCAGGATTTGATCGCGCTTGGTGAAATCGGCTACATCAGGGGTATCGAAGCCAAGCTCGATGCGCTGGCCGCTCAGCCGGAAAATCTGGCTTTTACCGAGGAAGCCCGACGCTTCGTCCGCGCCTTCGATCTTGCGGGCTACGCCGATTATCTGCAAAGTTTTGAAACAAGGACCGGCACGGATGAATAAGTCGTTGCAGCCCCGCGACATCGTTCTGCTGGTGGATGACAGCCCTGAGGCACTCGGCTTTCTGACCGAAGCGCTGGAACAATCCGGCTTTTCGGTGCTGATCGCGACCTCGGGACAGGCAGCCCTCAACATCGTGGAGCGTGTGACGCCAGACCTCATTCTTCTGGATGCCGTCATGCCGGGTCTGGATGGTTTCGAGACCTGCAAACGGCTGAAATCCAACGCGGCTGTCGCGCAAGTACCTGTCATCTTCATGACCGGACTGACCGAAACGGAACATGTGGTGCGCGCGCTGGAATGCGGTGGGGTCGATTACCTCAGCAAGCCCATCAACATAGATGAATTGCGCGCTCGCCTGCGGGTGCATCTTTCCAACGCGCGCTCCGCGCAAAGCGCTCGTGTTGCGCTGGATGCTGCCGGTCGGCATCTTCTCGCGGTTCGAAAGGATGGCTCGATCCAATGGTCGACGCCGCAGGCAACGCGCCTCATCAACGCCGCAACCGGCAGCAATGATGGTCTGGATATCGTTTCGCGCACGATTGGCGGGTGGATGGAGACGGAGCCTTCCCGCGAAACACCGCTGACCGTTACACAGGCCGAACGGCCTTCCCTGCAGTTCACATTTCTCGGTGCCGTTGGCGGAGACGAATATCTGTTTCGCCTGACGACGGTGAATGAGAAATCCGGCGAAGCGTTGCTACGGGAACGGTTTGCGCTGACGACGCGCGAGTCGGAAGTGTTGATCTGGATCGCCAAAGGAAAATCGAACCGCGATATCGGGGAAATTCTCGGACTTTCAGCCCGGACGGTGAACAAGCACCTTGAGCAAATCTACGTAAAGCTCGGCGTCGAAAATCGCGCCTCTGCGGCAGTCAAGGCCGCGCACGTTCTGCACGAACAATAATTGGTTCTGATAAAATCTTCCTCTATCCCGGCATCGCGCCGGGATAGAGGAAAAAGTCGAGAAGAATTAGCGGCAGACGCGCGTTTCCTTGACGACGACACGACCATGGTGATGCGTGCGCACCTTCTTGACGAAGCAATCGCGTGCAACGCGGTGGTGACGAGGACGATACTCATCGCGCATCGGACGGTCTACGCTACGCTGTGTCGTCGTTACGGTAACGGTATCCGCATAGGACGGAGCAGCGACCGCGAAGAGAGACGAAACAGCGAGAACGGAAGAAAGAATAAGGTTTTTCATGATGAACTCCTTGTGATAGGCCGCAGAAAACGCCGCTCAACCTTTGCGGTTCCTTGCTCAACCCCACCTTTCGCAAATTTAATCTTTCCCGCGGCTTTCCCTTCCAAAAGTAAAGTCTAACCACCCGAAAGAACGAAAAGAATGGACAATTTCGTCATCCTCTCCGGCTGCTCCGGCGGTGGAAAATCCACTCTCCTTGCAGCGCTCCGCGACCGGGACTTTCCAACTCTGGAGGAGCCCGGACGGCGGGTCGTGCAACATCAGTTGAAGATGAACGGGCAGGCGTTGCCATGGCTGGATCTAGAAGCATTTCTGCATGAAGCCATAGAGCTGGCGAAAGATGATTATGAAAGCGCCGCCTCCCGCTCCGGCTCCTTATTCTTCGATCGCAGCCTCATCGATGCAGCGTCGGCACTCCGCCATCTTGGTCAGGACAAGTGGTTCGAGATCGTGAGAAACGATTTTCGCTATTGCCGGAAAGTCTTCCTCACGCCGCCATGGCCGGAAATTTACGTTACCGATGCCGAACGACAGCATGGGCTGAATGCCGCTATCGAGGAGTATGACCGTCTCCTTCGCGACTTTGGCGAACTCGGCTACGAGGTCGTTATCCTGCCGAAAGTAAGCGTCGAAGAGCGCACGGCATTCATCCTCGATGAACTCGAAATTCAATGAAGGCAAAATCAAAAAAGCCCGGCATCGCTGCCGGGCTTCATTATCTTCACAGAGCTAAGAGCTTAGCTGCCCTGCTGGAAGTAGCTGTACTTGCCGTCCGGGCCCTTCTTCCATTCGTACATGACGTAGCCAGGAAGCTTCGGGTCGCCCTTCTCGTCGAAGGAGATGTCGCCGAGCACGGTCTTGTAGGAGCCCTTCTTCAGCGCTTCTGCAACTTTTTCCGCTTCCAGCGAGCCAGCAGCCTTTGCGCCTTCGGCAATCGACTGAACGGCTGCATAGGAGTAGAGCGTGTAAGCTTCGGGGTTGAAGCCAGCCTTCTTGAACTTCTCGACCAGTTCCTTGTTCTCAGGACGCAGGGTTGGATCAGGACCGAAGGTGTTCAGCGTGCCTTCAACGGCGTCGCCAGCGATGGAAGCCAGTTCGTTGGAGACGATGCCGTCACCGGAAACGAGCTTCGCCTTCAGGCCCTGGTCCTTTGCCTGACGGATGATCAGACCGGCTTCGGTGTGGAGACCACCCCAGTAGATAACGGAAACGCCAGCTTCCTTCATCTTGGCGATGAGGGCGGAGAAGTCCTTATCGCCGACGTTCACGCCTTCATAGATGGCTTCCTTCAGGCCAGCAGCATTTGCAGCCTTCTTGGTTTCATCGGCAAGGCCCTGACCATACGGGGTCTTGTCGTGGATGATGGCGATCTTTGCATCCTTGAAGTGGTCTGCAAGGTACTTGCCGGCAATGCCGCCCTGCTGGTCGTCACGGCCGCAGGTGCGGAACGTGTTCCACAGGCCGCGCTCGGTGAAGACCGGGTTGGTCGCAGCAGGCGTGATTTCGAGAATGCCGTTTTCGGCATAGACTTCAGACGCTGGAATGGAAACGCCCGAGTTGAAGTGACCGACAACGAACTTCACGCCGTCAGCAACGAATTTGTTGGCAACCGAGATGCCCTGCTTCGGGTCGGACACGTCGTCGCCGAGAACGATCTTGATCTGCTCGCCATTGATGCCGCCGGCGGCGTTGATGTCTGCTGCGGCCTGTTCAGCGCCCTTCTGGAGCTGCGCGCCGAAAGCGGCGTTCGGACCGGTCAACGGACCGCCAACACCGATGAGGATGTCAGCGTAAGCCGAACCGCTGAACGCGACCATTGCGGTCAGCGCAACTGCGGAAAGAAGAGACTTCTTCATTATATTACTCCCAGTTCCTTTGGTTGGGTAAATTACCATTGCCTGTTCAGCACCCACCTTAACTGCCCAGGCTGTTCCACTCTGGCGGGTATTCTGAATTCAGAAAAACCCCGCTGTCAATCTTTCTTCTTATATGAAAACGCCGAGGTTCGGTCGTAGAGCCAGTAGTAGTTATCCACCATCTGGTTGGTGCGCCGCATGCGAAAGCCTGCGGTCGCGAAAGCAAGCAGGACCACCACGTCTATGACGTAGTAAAAGCCATTCAGCAAAGGGCCTGCGAAGAGTGCATAATGCAGGAAGCGCATGACGCAACCAAGCAGCAATGCATAGATGACGACGCGCGGATATTCACCCCAGCCATCGGCCACGGACTTGCCCGTGCGCCATGCCGTCCAGAAGCCAAGGAGGACAACCAGTGCGCGAAGCACATAACGGACGCCGTTATCGGTTTCGAAAAAAAGGCCCTGCATCTTTTCCCCATTCAGTGCCTGACGTGATGTTACACGCGGCCCTGTTTCAAGTCTTGCGCCCGCCGTTTGCCGGTGGGCTTTATTGTTCGTTGTGATATGCCAAACCAGATAGGCAGTCTGACAGACCTTGATCAGATTTGCGCCCGGCGATTACGAACGCAAGCGATTTCTTAACTTCACCGGCAGAAAAATCGAAAAACTTTTTCGACCGGTGAATGGCGCTGGTATCGCGAGATTCCAGCGCCTCATTTCACTTAATGGCGACCGCCTTCGAGATAGGCCGCGCGCACTTCCGGGTTTGCCAGAAGCTCCTTACCGGAGCCGCTCATCGTCACCTTGCCGTTGACCATGACATAGGCCCGGTCGGACAGCTTCAGTGCCGCGAACGCATTCTGTTCAACGAGGAAGACGGTCAGCCCCTCTTCCTGGTTGAGCTTCTTGATCGCCGCGAAGATGCCCTTCACGATCAGCGGTGCGAGACCGAGCGACGGCTCATCCAGAAGCAGGAGCTTCGGACGCGCCATCAGTGCGCGACCGATGGACAGCATCTGCTGCTCGCCGCCCGAAAGCGTGCCGCCACGCTGGCTCTGACGCTCCTTCAGACGCGGGAACATGACGAAGACCTTCTCGACGTCTTCCTTGAAATATTTCAGGTTATCGAGATTGGCGCCCATCTGGAGATTTTCCAGAACCGTCATGCGCGGAAAAATCCGCCGGCCTTCGGGAGACTGGGCAATGCGCTTACGGGCAATCAGATGCGTCGGAACGCGGGTGATATCCTCACCATCGAAAATGACCTGACCGGTACGCGCCTGCGGAGAACCGCAGATCGTCATCATCAAGGTGGACTTACCGGCACCGTTGGCACCGATGAGGCTGACGATCTCACCCTTGTTGACCTCGATATCGACGCCAGAGAGCGCGCGGATGTTGCCGTAATAGGTTTCGACGCCCTGTACTTTGAGAAGGGATTCAGACATCAGACTGCTCCCCCGTCGAGTTCTTCTGCAATCACTTCTTCCACTTCATCATCCTCGACACCCAGATAGGCGGCGATGACCTTGGGATCGTTCTTCACATGGTCCGGCGTGCCATCGGAAATCTTCTGGCCATATTCCAGAACCACCACATGGTCGGAAATCTCCATGACGACGGACATGTCGTGCTCGATGAGAAGCAGCGACGTGCCCTCATCGCGAATGCCGCGCAGAAGCGTGTTGAGCGCAAGCGATTCCTTCGGGTTTAGACCCGCAGCAGGCTCGTCCAGGCACAAGAGTTCTGGGCCGGTGCACATGGCACGGGCAATTTCCAGACGACGCTGCGCGCCATAGGAAAGATCGCCAGCAGGATCGTCCGCACGGTCTGTGAGGTCCGCCTTCTCCAGCCAGTACTTGGCCTTCTCGATAGCAGCCGCAGCCGCCTTGCTGTAGGTCGGCAGGCCCAGAAGACCGAGGATCGTGTAGCCGGACGCCTTCATCAGCGTGTTGTGCTGCGCGACCAGCAGGTTTTCCAGAACCGTCAGACCTGAGAACAGGCGGATGTTCTGGAAGGTACGGGCAACCTTGGCCTTCTTGGTGATCTCGAAATCCGGTAGGCGCTCGAGAAGATGCTCCTCCCCGCCCTGCTGGCGCATGGTGATCATGCCCATCGTCGGCTTGTAAAAGCCGGTGATGCAGTTGAAGACGGTCGTCTTGCCCGCGCCGTTGGGGCCGATCAGCGCGGTGATTTCCCCGCGCCTGGCCTCGAAGGAGAAGTCGTTGATGGCCATCAGGCCGCCGAACCGCATGGAGAGATGCTCGACTCTCAGGATCGTATCATTCGTCATTGCACTGTTTCCGAAAGCCATCAGCCGTGACCTTCCTTGGTAAAGCTGCCGGAGACAGCCTTGCGTTCCTTGAGGAAGGCCGTGGGTTCACGAGAGCCGACAAAGCCGCGTGGCTTGAACAGCATGACGATGACCATGGCGAGACCGAACAGCAGCATGCGGTAGAGTTCTGGCGTGAAGTCATTGCCGAAGATGTGCTTGAGGAATTCCATCTCGCGCAGCAACTCGGTGCCACCCACCATTACCACGGCGGCAACGGCAATACCGGTCAGCGAGCCCATGCCGCCGAGAACGACGATGGCGAGAATGACGGCTGATTCCAGGAAGACGAAGCTTTCCGGAGATACGAAGCCCTGTCGAGCCGCGAAGAAGGAACCGGCAAAGCCACCGAACATAGCACCCGTTGCAAAGGCCGTGAGCTTGGTCTTGACCGTATCGATACCGAGCGAACGGCAGGCGATTTCGTCTTCACGCAGCGCTTCCCACGCACGACCGATCGGCATGCGGCGCAGCTTGATGGTGACATAGGCCGTCAGCATGCAGAGCAGCAGGATCACGTAGAACAGGAATATCTTGTAATAGGCGGACGACATGGAGAGGCCGAACGCCTTGGCGAAGTTGTTCGGTGCACCGACATCGAAGGACCAGATGCCGAAGACCGACGCCTTGGCGATGCCGGAGATACCGAAGGTTCCCTTGGTCACTTCTGTCCAGTTCAACAGCACAAGTCGGATGATTTCACCGAAGGCGAGCGTCACGATGGCGAGGTAATCCCCACGCAGACGCAGCACCGGGAAGCCGAGGATGATGCCCCAGAACGCGGCCAGAATACCGGCCATAGGCAGAAGCACCCAGAAGGACAGGCCGAAATAGCTGGACAAAAGCGCATAGGAGTAAGCGCCGACAGCGTAGAAGGCCACATAGCCTAGATCGAGCAGACCGGCGAGACCGACGACGATGTTCAGACCCCAGGCCAGCATCACATAGATGAGGATCTGGATGCCGAAATTGTCGACGAATTTCAGCGAGCCCTGAAAGCCGAAGAGACCAACGGTAATGGCCGGATAGGCCAGCAGGAAAACCAGTGCGATCTTGAGGAAGTGCTTGTGAAAGAAGCTCTTATTCTCGGAAATTTCCAGAACGCCGCTCTTGGCCTTTGCCAGCTTGCGACGGTCGAGATGCGGGCGGATGAAGCCGACGACGAGGAAACGGCCAACCGCCGCAACGCCGACGAACACCGCCAGCAGACCCCAGCGCGTGCCCCAGATCAACTGGTTGTTGATGTCCTGATAGGTGACGACGCCCACATAGAGAATGAACATTCCAAGCGAGACGAGGCCCGCGAAGATGCCTTCCTTCACAGCCGTCGCCATCAGGCTCGGGCTGGAAGTTCCGTTTTCGGAAGCAATATTTGCCATGATCTTAAACCTTCTCGACTTCCGGACGGCCCAGAATACCGGTCGGCTTGAAAATCAGCACGAAGGCGAGAATGCCGAAGGCAGCCACATCCTTGTAGGCGATGGAGAAGTAGGCAGACCAAAGCGATTCGATGAGGCCGATCAGAAGACCGCCGAGAACAGCGCCCGGAAGCGAACCGATGCCGCCGAGAACCGCAGCGGTGAAGGCCTTGACGCCCGGAATGAAGCCGTCATTGAACGAGGCGACACCGTAATACATCAGATACATGGTACCGGCGACAGCCGCGAGTGCCGCGCCCATGATGAAGGTGATGGAGATGGTGCGGTCAACGTCGACACCCAGAAGAGCCGCCATCTTGCGGTCCTGTTCCGTTGCGCGCTGGGCGCGGCCAAGCGGCGTCTTGTTGACGATGTACCAGAAGGCAAACAGCAGAACCGACGTCACGACGACGATGATGAGCTGCTTGAGCGAAATGGTGATGGCGCCGAAATGGAACGTATCCGTCACGAGCGAGGGGATCGGCTTGTTGCGCGGACCCTGCGTAACCTGAATGAAGTTCGACAGCGCAATCGACATACCGATTGCCGTGATCAGCGGCGCGAGGCGGAAGGAGCCGCGCAGTGGGCGATAGGCAACGCGTTCGATTGCCCAGTTCCACAGGCCGGTCATCAGCATGGCGACGACCATCATCACCAGCAGCAGAATGACGACCGGAATACCGGCGAAGAAGGACGTCAAAATCAGAAAAACGATCAGCGCCGCGAAGCCACCGAGCATGAAAATATCGCCGTGGGCGAAGTTGATCATGCCGATAATGCCGTAGACCATCGTATAGCCAATAGCGATAAGGCCGTAGATCGATCCAAGAGTCAGCCCATTGATGAGCTGCTGGATAAAATACTCCATATTTTTCCCCCGGGCGCGACCTCTGATGGACCGCACCTCGTTATGTTGATTCTGGGGGCTGCATTACGTTTTTGTCCCCCTTGAGCCAAACCCTTATCGCGTTCGGCAAAAATGTGAAGCCAAAAAGGTAGAAATGTGCACAAAATTTGGTGTTTCCACATCGATTGCCCCATCCCTCGCCACAAAGCGTAGAAAAGCGGCAGCGACTGCCGGGAATTTCGACGCAAAGATGTTATTATCATTATGGATGAATAGATATATTTGACCTCCGTTCGCTTAACGCGTAACGAACGCATCGACCCGCTTTTCCACCATAGAACGTACCAATGGCCGTACCGTGTGAGCGCCTGTAAAAGGCGGATCGGCTGAAGGATATGGAATGCTCGAAAGTCTGATGGCCGCAGCTTTGAAAGCCGGCAAGGAAATCATGACGGTGCACGCTGCCGGTCCGCACGTTACCTATAAAAACGACTGTTCTCCGGTGACAGAGGCGGATCAGCGCGCGGAAGACGCAATCCTGACCTTTCTGGCACGGGATTTCCCCGATATCCCGATCGTTGCCGAAGAATCTGCGGCGGCAGGCCGCATACCGGATGTGGAAGGCGATTTCTTTCTGGTCGATCCACTGGACGGAACGAAGGAATTCATCTCCGGCAAACAGGATTTTACCGTCAACATTGCCCTGATCCGTGGCGGAACACCCGTCATGGGCGTGGTCTATGCACCGGCACTGGGCGTTGCATGGACCGGCCACGAGAATGCCGCCCGCAAAATCCATGTGTCAGGCGACTTCGAGGCTTCCAACACGCACCATATCCGCTGCCGCGCCAAGCCGCCTTTGCCGGTTGCCGTCATCAGCCGGTCGCACTGCACGCCGAAAACGGAAGCCTTCGTCGCGGAAAACGGCCTGATCGACAGCATTTCCATCGGCTCTTCCCTGAAATTCTGCATGCTGGCGGAAGGCGCAGCAGACGTTTACCCGCGCTTCAGCCGCACCATGATGTGGGATACGGCAGCGGGAGACGCCGTTCTGCGTGCAGCCGGTGGCATTACGCTGGACATGGCAGGCCTGCCGCTTCGCTACGAAATCGACCGCTCCGTGGAAGACATGCTGGCAAACCCGGACTTCATCGCCTGGGGTGCACCACCGCGATAATTTTTTCGCGTTATTTTTCCCCACCGCCTGAACTGGCCGCACAATCTCCGATGCAACGGAGATTGGATGCATGACGGACAATACGACGAGACTTCAACTACCCTATATCCTGCCCTCGCAGGCACAGAAACACGTTACCCATAATGAGGCGCTGCAGCGGCTCGATGCAACGATCCAGCTCGTTGTGACGGCTGAGAAGGATCAGCCGCCCGAAAGCGTTCAGGAGGGTCAATGCTACCTCATCGCAAGCAACGCTGTGGGGGATTGGGCGGGCAAAGCCCGACAGCTGGCTTTCAGGCAGGATGAGGCATGGCTCTTCATCATGCCCGCAAATGGCTGGCGCGCATGGTTTGCCGAAACCAGCCGGTTGAAGGTGCTGATCGAGGGAACATGGAAGGATGTTCCCCTGCCCGATACCGCGTCTTTCACCACGCTGGGCATTGGAACCTCGGGCGATGCTTACAACCGTCTGGCGGTGGCCTCCAGCGCAACACTTCTGACCAATGCGCCATCCGGCGGCGGGCACCAGTTGAAGATCAACAAGGCAGCCGCTTCGGAGACTGCGTCCCTCCTCTTCCAGTCCAACTGGGGCGGACGGGCGGAAATGGGGTTGGCTGGCACCGATGCCTTCTCCATCAAGACAAGCGCCGATGGCTCCAACTGGCAGGTTGCGCTCAGCGCATCCGGCAGCGGCGTCGTATCCATGCCCAACCGGCCAGTTGCACGCGCAGGAAGGGCAGCGGGAACATTTACCCCTGCAACCGGCACCTTCTCGGGCTTTACCGATCTCAACGCGCAACAAGGGGGCTTTGCGTTGGGGGCCGTCGTCTCCGGCTCGACGAAAGATCTGCGCGTTCCAGCCACTGGTCTCTACCAGATGTCACTTGCCCTCTCCGTCGTCTCCTCGTCAGGCCATAGTGTGGAAATCTGCGTGAATGGCACCAAGAGCGGACTTGCCGTTTCCGGTACGAGCACTGCCGCAAACAGCACGCAATTTTCCAGCTTTATCATGAGCTTGAATGAGAACGACCGGCTGTCGCTGAGCCATACCGGAACATGCGTGCTGACAACGGGCGCGGGCAAAACGGAGCTTTCGGCCATCATGCTCTGAACAATTTGAAGATGCGACTTGCGTTTTTTCTGCACAGAAATGCGCGAGTCGTGTTTTTCCCGAATCTTTTTCAGCCGCCTTGCAAAATAAGGCAAAGCCGCAGATTCTGAGGCTCAAGTGGCGCAAAGCTCGAACAAAACGAGCGAAATCATTCAAATTATTAACAAATTGTCTCTGGGTGCTTAGGTAATTTTTAAAGGTACCGCCCTAAAGTGCCTCAGCATATGGTCTTGAGTTTGTGTAGAGTGTCCAATGACCGAAATGATACGTCCACGAGTTAAATATGTCATCGGCCCCGATGGCAGCCCTCTTACGATTGCCGATTTGCCCCCTGCGGATACCCGCCGGTGGGTTATTCGCCGAAAGGCAGAGGTTGTTGCCGCCGTGCGCGGTGGCCTGTTGAGCCTCGAAGAAGCCTGTGAGCGTTACACGCTTACGGTTGAAGAGTTTCTGTCCTGGCAGTCTTCCATTTCCGATCACGGTCTTGCAGGCCTGCGCACCACGCGCATTCAGCAGTACCGTCACTAAGTTATCCGCCTTCGGGCAACACGGCAAAATTCAGCGTCGCACTTTCTCTGCAAAGCGGGGAAAGCGTGGCGCTGATCTGTTTTTTGCGTCTTCACAGAGTGGCCACATCGTTCACTCCCTGCTCTATTCTCTTTTCCGGCAATGCTAATAGATTGGCGGCAAGACGAAAGCGAAAGGGATCGGAAGATGGACATTACCAGCAAAGAGACGGGTTCCAAGGGCGAGTACACGGCCTCCCTCGAAGGGCATAAAGCGGAGATGACCTATTCCCGCGCATCTGCCAAACTGATCATCATCGATCATACGGGCGTACCCGATGCATTGCGCGGCAAAGGCGTCGGCCAGGCGCTGGCAGCTTATGCCATCGAAGATGCGCGCAAAGGGGGCTGGAAGATCATGCCGCTCTGCCCGTTCTTCAAGGCGCAGACGCAGAAGCATCCCGAATGGGCGGATGTTATCTCCGGCTGATCAAAACCAGATATGCCCGACAGTCCGGCCATCCACCGGCAAATCCTCGTAACTGTCGAGACCATCGAACCGCAACACCTTAATGCTGGCCACCGCCTCCGGCTCAGCAAGGCGCAGATTGACGGCAATCCGAATCTTGCCGTCAGGCCCCGTCGTGTTCGACTTCCATGAGACGACATTCCCGCAGACCTTGCAGAAATTAAAGGAGAGGACTTTAGAACCGCGCTGATATGGCACAAGGTGACTGTTCGGATCGTCTACCGTGATGGCATAGCCATCGTAATCATAGGCCCAAAGCACACCGTAACGGCGGCACGCCGTGCAGTTGCAGATGGTGGCGTCGGGAATTTCTCCGCGAAATTCCCAATGCACCGCCGCACACAGGCAAGACCCGCGGGTGATCTTCGGCGCGGTGAAAGAACTCTGCTCATTCTCCATGAATGCGGCCTCCGTTTTCGTCGCCCATTATAAATCTGTGCCCGACCAGCGCAACGCGGCGCGCGCCCAGCAAAAAAGCCGCCCGGTACACCGGACGGCTTTCAAAATGGCATGACATAGCGTCATTGAAAGCAGCCTCCTGATCAACTGGCCGCCGTCAATAACGTCAATTCGTTTAACGCGATGTCTCAGGCGCGAGCGCGGACCTGAACATCTCTGTTTTCGAGCGCGGCTGCCTTGTCATATTCAGCCTGGACTTCTTCCAGTGCTGCTTCTGCCGCTTCCTGCTGTGTTTTCAACTCGCGAATGGAAACCTGAAGGTTATCCGCGCGCTGGCGAGCCGCCTTGGCAAAGGTCGGATAGGCAAAATGGCTTGGATCGGTAATCCCAGACTTGCTCTCCTCAAGCGAGATCTGATGAACCAACTCCTTGGCCATACGCTCGAATTCGGACATCATCGACTGCAACTGCTGCAGCTGACGACGTTTTTCGTTGACCTGAAATTCCTTCAGGCGAACTAGGCTGTCACGCGACTTCATACGCAATACTCCGTGGATAGCGAGACCCCGGTCAAACAGGAACAAACCCGTCAGCCCGGCTTGTGCCGGAATGATTCTCAAAGGTTACCCGACGTTAATAAAAAATTGCCGTCGTTAACCTTTCATTTACGGGCATCGTTAATGATAAGGCGGATCATTTAAGGGTCGGTAAATGCCAAGCCCAAAAAACCACGGGCACGACGATGTAGGAGTCGATTGAATCACTTAGCGTGAAATCTTCACGCTTTGGTTCATGTTTGGCGATGAGGGATTCACGTTCAAAAACAGCAGAGTGCCGCAATTATTTAATAAATTCTGCACACCTTGCCAAAGGCAATTAGAATTTGTTAACCATTTGGTGGCAGCCTGCAAATCAGGCAACGTCTGGATCCGCATCGCGAAAAAGGCATTGGTTTACTGATCGCGTGCGGCAAAGGGGATAATTATGCGGGTTCTACTTATTGAAGACGACAGCGCAACAGCTCAGAGCATCGAGCTGATGTTGAAGTCGGAAAGTTTCAACGTCTACACGACCGACCTCGGCGAGGAAGGCGTAGATCTTGGAAAGCTCTACGATTACGACATCATTCTGCTCGACCTCAACCTGCCGGACATGTCCGGTTACGAGGTTCTGAGAACGCTTCGCCTGTCCAAGGTCAAGACGCCAATCCTTATCCTCTCCGGTATGGCAGGCATTGAAGACAAGGTTCGTGGCCTCGGCTTCGGCGCAGACGATTACATGACCAAGCCTTTCCACAAGGATGAGCTTGTTGCCCGCATTCACGCAATCGTCCGTCGCTCCAAGGGCCATGCACAGTCGGTTATCGCAACCGGCGAGCTGATCGTGAACCTGGATGCCAAGACTGTCGAAGTCGGCGGCCAGCGCGTTCACCTGACGGGCAAGGAATACCAGATGCTGGAGCTTCTTTCGCTCCGCAAGGGCACCACGCTTACCAAGGAAATGTTCCTCAACCACCTCTATGGCGGTATGGATGAGCCTGAACTGAAGATCATCGACGTTTTCATCTGCAAGCTGCGCAAGAAGCTGGCAAATGCTGCAGGCGGCGCAAACTACATCGAGACCGTTTGGGGCCGCGGCTACGTTCTGCGCGAGCCGGATGGCGCAACCGAATATCTCGAAACCGCCTGATTACTCCCAATCGAAAATACTCGCATGACAAACCCGCCGCGCAATCGGCGGGTTTTGCTTTTCATGCTCACGCTTGTTCGCCGAAAAGCGTGGCTTCAGTTTTGCCCGCGCTGTTCCGCGGCACGCTGAACCGTCTGGAAGACGTTTGCTACATTATCGATGGCGATGAATTGCGGCACCGGATCAAGCGACGGTATCCAGATGGCGAAGCCTGAGTGGCCGAAGAAAGGCGCCTGCGCGCCGAATCTGATCGTTCCTCTGCCATCCTGCCGCTCCGTCAATTGCAAATCCGGCATCCGTTCCAGTGCGACAGTTGAAAACTTCCCTACCGGGCGCGTCTGGAGAATGATGATTCGCCGATCCGTTACCGCATATTCCACGCCCTTGCGCACCCAGGCGTCGAAGAGCAGGCGCCCGAACACCATAAAAATTCCCACGCAAACAAAAATCCCGCCGACGAAGGGAAAGAAGAAAGGAGCATTTGCGCTGGTCGCCATCACCGTCCAGAAGATTGCAAAAGCGCACCAGAGCACGCTGAATGGGACAACCAGAATATCCCGAGGGTGAAACAGGATGCCCTGCTTTGGCCTCCCGGACCACAAAATCCGCTCATGGGGTAAAAGACGAGACTTCAAGGATTGGTCCAGCATCGATCCTCCTACGCGCATCCCGCGCCGAAACTATCGAAACATCTCTTAATTGCAAATACGCAACCGCCACCGTAAAGAGCGATTTTCCAGCCGTTTTAGTTCTGAGGTGTTTTATGAATATCCGCAAGGCCTGCATCAATGACGCCTCCTGCCTCGCAGCCCTCTCAATCGAGGTGTGGGTCGGAACCTATCTCAGAAACGGCGTCTCGAAGTTCTTTGCAGACTACGCCCTGTCGGAATTCACCACCAACCGGTTCGAAGCGCTGATCGAAGAGGAGCGTGACGTTATTCTGGTTTCGGAAAACATGGGCGGTATCGACGGTTATATCCGGATTGCCTTCGATAGCGAAGCTGCCGTTCCCACCAATTCGACGACAGAAATCAAGACATTCTATGTCCAGCCCCGCCATCAGGGAAAGGGCATCGGAAAGCGGCTGCTGGAAGAAGCCTACAGGCTCTGTGCGGCGAGTGGGAGTGGATCGGCGTGGCTGACGGTCAATAGCGAGAATCGCGCGGCAATCGATTTTTATATCGCGCAGGGGTTCAGCAAGATCGGCGAGACCGTGTTCACAATAAATGGCGAGTCTTACCCGAACGAGGTGATGCTGAAAGAGTTTTGAGCTTGCCAAAGTGATTCGGGCCACCTTGTGCGGCGGCCCGATTTCAAGCAATCACGCAGCGGCTTCAACCACATGCGCAGTGAAGACCACGCGGTCTTCATGTATTTTGTACTCGATCTTCATGCCCGCCTCTTCGGCCAGCAACAGCGTGTAGTAAGGCTGAACGGAATGGGCGTCGATTGCCTCTTCTTCCGTGCCTTCGGCAAGCGCTGCGAACTTGGCGGGCACGCGCATCATGCGGCCCTTGACGGTGATTTCGAACCTGGCGTCACCTTCGGGATTTTCCAGCGTGACATCCGCATTGCCGCCGCGCGGAATGGCGCTGTAAGCAACGAGGAAGAGGTTAAGCAGCAGCTTTACCCGGTTCTTCGGCACGATGGCGCGCGGTCCGGTCCAGGTGACTTCCACCTTCTTTTCTGCACTGGCGAAATCCTTCGCGGCCTTTTCGGCCTCGCCCGTATCGATGGACGCACCGGCAGAACCGGAAGCACCGAAAGCTAGGCGGGCAAACTTCAGCCTGACAGAGGCATTGAGCGCAGAAGTGCGGATCAGATCCAGCGCATCTGCATCCGCACCGCCCTCGTCCAGAAGCTCGAGACCATTGTTGATGGCACCGACCGGCGAGATGACGTCATGGCAGACGCGGCTGCAAAGAAGAGCCGCCAGATCTGGGCCGGACAGAGAAAGAGCAAGTTTGGTCGTCATAATTTTTTCTCCTGCGCAAGTGCTGCGCGGACCTCATCGAAATTGTTAGAGCGTTTCCTGGTTAAATGGCAACGGTTCTGTTGGTTCAAACGGGTCACCTGCTTGTGCGGGCGGCGCGTGCCGTAGCCTCAGCATACGGCCAAGCCGTCCGTGCAAGCAGGTGGCCCGTTTCAACCAACCCATAGGGCTTGGCAGAACGTTGCCATTTAACCAGGAAGCGCTCTAAG
>JAAIGF010003277.1_pt1 | contig 25943 bp, 19 predicted proteins | sample 6487441 | NCBI WGS metagenome assembly JAAIGF01 (sample SAMN13974129, study PRJNA590717) | phyllosphere metagenome | biome: pepper field; feature: multiple bacterial spot infested pepper fields; material: pepper leaves; isolation source: leaves from pepper fields | host: Capsicum annuum ... | reverse complement strand
GCACATGGCAGCGTCCGCGTTCGCTTTCGATCAGCAGCCGCGGCGGCTCGCCGGTGAACTCAACCCAGGCCTGGCCATCGTGGCCCACCACGGTCGGGGTGGCGCCCGCGCCGCTGATCCGCGCGCCCAGTGGCAGCGGCTTGCCCTGTTCGTCGAGCAGGGTCAGCATCGCGCCGCGGCTGTGCACCAGCTTGAAATCCACCCGCATGCCGGCGCCCTGGCGCGGGGTGGCGAAGGTTTCAACGCGCTCGGCGCGCATGTCCGCCGGAAGGTCGAGGGTGTCGATGCCCAATCGGTTGCGTTGCCAGGACAGCAGCGGGGTGACCAGCAGCAGCCCCTTGCGGTTGGTCACCCCCATCGGCCGGTTTTCCAGCGTGACCGGAATGCCGGGCCGGCCCGTGGAAACCACCGCGAAGGCGTCGGGTACCTCGCGGGCGGCAAAAACGCTACCCGCCATCCACACCAGGCTGCCACTGGCGTTGCCATAGGCGAAGGTCTGGCCGGCATCGCGGGACAGCCCGGCAGAGTAGCGGCCGTGGCTGCCCAGCGCGCCGATTTCCGCCAGTCCGCCGTCGTCACGGGCCTGCAGGCGCCAGCCCGGGCCACTGCGGCTGCCATCGCCGGGTACGGGCCGCATTACTTCGGCACTGGCGCGGTCGACGTCGCCATTGCGTTGCACCGCCAGCGTGGCCTGCCGGTCCTCTCCCAGGCGGGTGCCCAGTGACAGGTAGAGGCTGCGGTTCTGCCGCTGGTCGATGTCCTGGGTGGCCGACAGGTAGGCATTCCAGCGTCCGAAGCTGCGCGACCAGAACAGGCTCAGGTAGCGCGTGCGGGTGTAGGGCAGGCCGGGATCGGGTGCCGGTTGCGGTGCATCCAGTACCGGCAGCGCCTGGTCCAGCCTCAGGTAGCTCAGGCTCACCGTTCCAAGACGCTGCAGGTCCACGCCGAAGCTGGCCTGCTCGCTGACGCGCGGCGGCAGGCTGTCCTGCAGGCTGCCCAGATCGCGGTAGTCGCCGGAGGTGCGGCGGCTGGCCAGGTTCACGTTGAACCGGCGGTTGTTCCAGTTGTAGCCCATTCCGTACTGCCGGCCCCGGCGCTGGCCATCCTGGCTTTCGCTCCAGTTGGCACTGAGCACGCCGGCCCTGCCCAGCAGCCACGCCCCGCCCAGGCCCGCATTGAGGACGCCGCCACCGCCTTCGGCATGGGCTTCGAGGGTGAACTGGTTGTTGATGCCGCGCCGCAGGGTGGCGCTGGCGACCGTGTCGCTGTCGTAGCGGAACGAATGGATGCCGAAGTCGCGGCGCAGGCGGCCGATGCCGGCGGACCAGTCGGAAAGCCCGGCGGCCAGCAGCTGCTGGGTGCCATAGAACGAAAAGTCCAGCGTCTGCATGCGGCCGAACGCATCGGTGACCACCACCTGCGCTGTGCCGGTGCCGCTGATGCCCGGCTGCGTCGCAAGCTGGAAGGGGCCGACGGGAACCTGCCCGCCGTACTGGCGCAGGCCATCGATGTACAGCTCGACGTTGGAGGGAACCACCGCTTCACCCAGGAACGAGGGGGTAGGGGTGAGGACACGGTAGGGCTGCAGCCCGTAATTGCGCCCGATCTGGATGCCGGCCATGCGGGCCGGGCGCGACCACTCGAGGAATCCGCTGTAGAAGTCGCCCACGGTCAGGCTGAGGGCCTGGTCCGGAAGATCCAGGCGCCAGCTCGTGTCCAGCCTGACGGATTCGTGCTGCCAGCCTTCACCGGGCAGCTGGTAGGTGCGCATCAGGCCGGTGCTGCGCAGGCTGCCGCGGCCGACGCCGAACAGGCGCACGTCGGTATTGAGGCTGAGATTGCCCAGTCCGTCGCTGTGGCTGGCATAGACGTCGTAGTTCAACGCCATGCCGGGAGACGACTGCGCGGCCGGAGTACCCTGTTCGCTGCGCCCCAGCCGGGCGGTGGGCAGCTGCAGCAGGTTCAGCGGAACCTGCAGGTCCAGGATCTGCAGGCCGGCGTCGTAGTGCACGACAACGCCGGCGATCTGGTCCAGGTAGACCGGGCTCTCGCCCTGCACGGGGAAGCCGAGCTGGCGCAGGGTCGCCGCCGGTGCCTGCAACCGTCCGCCCAGCTCATCGAAACGCAGCAGCCCGCGCGGCGCCTGGTTCAGGGTGGTTTCCAGGTACAGCGCCTGGCTGGCGGTCAGCGGCGTGGGGGGCGGCAACAGCGCATCGGCAGCAACGTCCATGGCCTCGGCGCCCGCATCACGGGCCAGCGCCTGCCCTGAAAGCGACACCATGCCGCTGCAGCAGGCCAGCACGCAGGCCTCAGCGAGCCGGCGGCGTGGCGGGCAATGGCGTCGGCTCCGAGCCACCGTTGATCCTCGCGCTGAAGGTGCCGCCCTGCAGCTGCGCAGGCGGCGGCTGCAAGGGCCAGCGCATGGTCTGGCCCGGCAGCACGTATCCCACCAGGCCATCCATCACCGGTGTGCGGCGGCCGGCCACGACCAGGCCGAGATCGGCGATCTGGGCCTGGCCCTGGCCGCTGTTGCTGACCTCCAGCTGCGCCTGCGCCGTGCCTTCCTGTACCAGTCGTGCGGACAGCAGGGGCGCGGGCGGCTTGCCGGCAGGCTGCACCACGACGGGGATCGAATAGCGCAGGACGAACTGCATGCCCTGCCGCGTGGGGTCGTAGGCGGGGATTTCATCGACGATCACGCGGTACGCCTGCTGCGTGGCGGGTGCGGTCTCGTCTGCCCGCACCAGCCGGATCAGCTGGCGCTGGCCGGCGGCCAGGGCCTGCATCGGTGGGCTGGCAAGCAGCGCCCCGGTCGGCGTCAACTGGTCACGGCCGTCTGCCTGCTGCCACTGGAAGACGCGCACCTGCACCTGCACCGTTTCGGTGCCGCTGTTGCTGATCCACAGCGCCTCGGCGTTCTGCTGCGGCCGCAGTTCGAACTGGGTGGGAGAGACCTGCAGGCTGGCGGCCAGGCAGGTGCTCGCGGGCAGGGCCAAAGCAACCCACGCCAGCATCCGCAGCCAGCGGTCGTTACGCAGCACCATCAGCGCCACCTCAATAGGTGATCGTGGCGGTGATGGTGTCCTGGTAGGCGCCCGGAGCGGCGTTGTTGACGCTCGGGTTGGCCACCTGGCCGTAGACCTGGTAGACCTGGTTGGCGCCCGTGCCGGTCGCTGCCTGGGTGTTGGTTCCGGTGGTCGAGCCCCAGACGACGCTGTGGCCGGCGTCCTGGTACAGCTGGTAGCCGACGAAGTTGTTGGCGGTCACTCCGGTATCGGTGTTGCGCATGCGCCGCGTGGTCACATCGGCCGCAGTCCCGGCATTGAGGCCGGCGTTGAGCGCGATCGTGTAGGGGGTGGATACGCTGCACTGGGCGGTCAGCGTGCCCTGGGCATTGAGCGGGGTGGTGGAACTGGCATCTGCGGCGCCGAAGTTGACGTTGGTCGCGGCGGCGGCGGTGATCGTGCAGGCCTTGTTGATCGTCAGCAGGACGTTGAAGGTCGTGGTGTCGGCAGCTGTTGCGGGGCCGGCCAGAAGCAGGGCCACGGCCCAGGTGAGCGGGGAACGGACTGCAGAGCGCATGGACAACCTCCCTGACCCGAGGGTCTGTTGAACAGGACGGTGCGGCACGTTCTGAGCCGCGTTGACGACGGTCCCGTTCAGCCTAGGCCGGGTAAGTGTCTGTATTCAGTGATATTTGCGTCGGATAAAGCGTTGGCCGGGTCACATTTTCACGGTCCTTGCCGGATCCGTGCATCGTCAGTACGCCCAGTTGGGTGGCGTTCGTTCAGATTGCGGCCGGATCGGCGATAATGGGTGCCATGAGCGTGAATCTGAAAACCCCGCAGGAAATCGAGGCGATGCGCATCGCCGGCCGCCTGGCCAGCGAAGTGCTCGACATCGTCACCCCCCACGTCAAGCCCGGTGTCACCACCGAGGAGCTGGACCGCATCTGCCACGACCACATCGTGAACGTGCAGGGCGCCACGCCGGCCAACGTCGGCTACCGCGGCTTCCCCAAGAGCGTGTGCACCTCCGTCAACAATGTCATCTGCCACGGCATCCCCAGCGAAGGGAAGGTGCTCAAGGACGGCGACATCATCAACATCGACGTCACCGTCATCAAGGACGGCTGGCACGGCGATACCAGCCGCATGTACTTCGTCGGCACGCCGTCGGTGATGGCCCGCCGCCTGGTCGAAGCCACCTACGAAGCGATGTGGCGCGGCATCCGCGCGGTGCGTCCGGGCGCGACCCTGGGCGACATCGGCCATGCCATCCAGAGCTATGCCGAAGGCGAGCGTTTCAGCGTGGTGCGCGAGTACTGCGGCCACGGCATCGGCAAGGTCTACCACGATGAACCACAGGTGGTGCATTACGGCCGCCCGGGCCAGGGCCTGGTGCTGCAGCCGGGCATGACCTTCACCATCGAGCCGATGATCAACGAGGGCACCCGCTACAACAAGGTGCTGCCGGACGGCTGGACCGTGGTGACCAAGGACCGCAAGCTGTCGGCGCAGTGGGAGCACATGATCGCGGTCACCGAGACCGGCGTGGACGTGCTGACCCTGTCGCCGGGCGAATCGCAGGTCTCCTGACGATGCTGCCGGCGGGTTCACTGCTGGACGCGCCGGCCGATTCGCTCGAGGATCCCGAATGGGCGTCTGCCGCACGGCAGGCGCTGCAGCAGGCCGATGCGCGCCTGTACCGCCGCTTCGACCAGGGCGACAACATCGAGCGCCTGATCGCGCTGCGCGCGCGTGCCGCCGACCACCTGATCCGCCTGGCCTGGCAGCGCTGCGTGCCGGCCGGCAGCGGGTTGTCGGTGTTCGCGGTGGGTGGCTACGGTCGCGGTGAACTGTTCCCGCGCTCGGACATCGACCTGCTGGTGTTCGGTGATGCGCCTGCGCAGCTGGCCCATGAGGCCGGACTGTCGCGCCTGTTCGCACTCCTGTGGGACTGCGGCCTGGCGGTCAGCCATGCCGTGCGTTCGGCGGCGCAGTGCCGCGAGGCTGCCGCCGACCAGACCGTGCTGACCGCACTGATCGAAGCCCGCCCGATCGTGGCCGACGATGCGGCCCGGCGCGCGCTGCGCGGGGCCATCGACGACCGCGAACTGTGGCCGGCACGCACCTTCTTCCTGGCCAAGCTGGAAGAGCTGCGCAACCGCCACCAGCGCTTCGGCGATACCGCCGACAACCTGGAGCCGGACCTGAAGGACGGCCCCGGTGGCCTGCGCGACCTCAACACGCTGGGCTGGATGGCGCTGCGCGCCTTCGGCGTGCGTGACCTGGAAGCGCTGGTCGGGCTGGGCCACCTGGGCGCCGATGAAGCGGCCGCACTGAAGCGCGAGCGCGCGGTGCTGGCACGCCTGCGTTTCGGCCTGCACCTGGTGGCGCGCCGCCCGGAAGAGCGCCTGCGCTTTGATTACCAGAAGACCCTGGCCGCGCGCCTGGGCTTCGAAGACGACGCCGAGAACCTGGGCGTCGAGAAGATGATGCAGGGCTTCTACCGCGCCGCCCTGGTGGTGCGGCGGATCAGCGACCGCCTGCTGCAGCGCTTCGAGGAGCAGTTCGACGGCGAGGCGCAGCCGGAACCGTTGACGGTGGGCTTTTCGCTGCGCCGCGGCTACCTTGCCGCCAATGATGCCGAGTGGCCGTGCGGTGACGTCGGCCAGGTATTCGCTCTGTTCGCAAGCTGGGCCAACAACCCGCAGATTCGCGGCCTGCATTCGCTGACCGCACGCGCGCTGGCCGAGGCGCTGCCGCTGCTGCCGGCCTACGACCGCGCCGATGCCAATGCGCGCGAACAGTTCATGGCCCTGCTGCGCGGCCAGCGTCCGGTCGACACGCTGTCACGCATGGCGCGGCTGGGCGTACTCGGGCAGTGGATTCCCGCCTTCGCCCAGGTCAGCGGGCGCATGCAGTTCGACCTGTTCCATGTGTACACGGTCGACCAGCACACGCTGATGGTCCTGCGCAACATCGGCCTGTTCGCCAGCAGCCGTGCCGACGAACGTTTCTCGATCGCCCACGAAGTCTGGCCGCGCCTGCGCAAGCCCGAGCTGCTGCTGCTGGCCGGCCTGTTCCATGACATCGCCAAGGGCCGTGGCGGCGACCATTCCGAACTGGGGGCGGTGGACGCGCGTGCGTTCTGCCACGCCCATGCGCTGAGCGGCAGCGATACCGAACTGGTGGCCTGGCTGGTGGAGCAGCACCTGCGCATGTCGGTGACCGCGCAGAAGCAGGACATCGCCGATCCGGTGGTGATCCATCGCTTCGCCTCCCTGGTCGGCAGCCGCGACCGCCTGGACTACCTGTACCTGCTGACCTGCGCCGACATCGCCGGCACCAGCCCCAAGCTGTGGAACGCGTGGAAGGACCGGCTGCTGGCCGATCTGTACTTCGCCACCCGGCGCGCGCTGCGCGATGGATTGGAGCACCCGATGCCGGCCGCCGAACGCGTGGCCGAGGCGCGCGACAGCGTGCGCGCGCTGGTGCGCGAGCAGGGCTACGACGATGCCACCATCGACCGTCAGTTCGCGGTGATGCCCGACGAGGGCTTCATGCGCCTGCGCCCGGAGCAGCTGGCCTGGCAGGCGTCGGCACTGGTGCCGATCAAGCAGGGCCACACCCTGGTGAAGGTGCGCCGGATCAGCGTGGATGACCCCGCGCTGGAAGTGTTCGTGCACTCGCCCGACCGCGATGGCCTGTTCGCCGCGATCGTGATGACCCTGGACCGCAAGGGCTACGGCATCCACCGCGCGCGCGTGCTGGACGGCCCATCGGACACCATTTTCGATACCTTTGAAGTGAGCCCGGCCGACACCTTCGCCGATGGCAGCAGCGCCAACCTGGAGGCCGCGCTGCGCGAAGCGCTGGGTGGCGACCTGACCCTGCTGCGCCCGTCGCGGCGTGTGGTGCCCCGCCAGCTGCGCCACTTCCGTTTCGCCCCGCGCATCGAGTTCCGCGATGAGCCCGGCGCGACCCGATTCGCCCTGGTCGCCCCCGACCGTCCCGGCCTGCTGGCCGACGTGGCGTTCGTGCTGCGCAACCAGGGCCTGCGCGTGCATGACGCGCGCATTGCCACGTTCGGCGAACGCGCCGAAGACACCTTCGTGATCAGTGACGAACACGACCTCCCCCTGACCGAACCCGCCCGGCAGCAGCTGCATGACGCAATGCTGGCCTGCCTGGACCCTGATCGAAACGCCGGAGACCCCACCTGATGGCCACCAAGCCTGTAAAGAAAGTTCCACAACAGCCGAAGGCTGGTCAGACTGCTGCGACCGCCAAGAGCGCAGCGGCGAAGAAGACTGCCGCACCGAAGAAGGCCGCCCCGGCCAAGGCTCCGGTGAAGAAGGCCGCTGTTGCGAAGAAGCCGGTCGCGAAGAAGGCCCCGGCCAAGAGCGCTGAAGCCGCACGCGCCGAAACCATCGCCCGCAAGTCGCTGCGCAAGCCGCCGGTGCCGGGCGTGGAAGAACTGAAGTTCGGCATCGAAAGCGCCTTCGAGCGCCGCGCCACGCTGACCCTGCACGAGCTGGAAGGGTCCACCCGTCCGCTGGTCAACCGCGTGATCGATGGCCTGGAAACCGGCGAATTCCGCGTCGCCGAGCCGGACGGCCACGGTGGCTGGAAGGTCAACGAGTGGCTGAAGAAGGCCGTGCTGCTGTACTTCCGTGTCAACGACATGGCCGTGGTCGACGCGCGCCCGGCGCCGTTCTGGGACAAGGTCGAATCGCGCTTCGCCGGCTATGACGAAGGGAAGTTCCGTCGCGCCGGCGTGCGCGTGGTGCCGGGTGCGATCGCCCGTCGCGGCACCTACTTCGGCAAGGACGTGGTGCTGATGCCGAGCTTCACCAACATCGGCGCCTACGTCGGCGAAGGCACCATGGTCGACACCTGGGCCACCGTCGGTTCCTGCGCGCAGATCGGCCAGCACTGCCACCTGTCCGGCGGCGCCGGCATCGGCGGCGTGCTCGAGCCGCTGCAGGCCAGCCCGACCATCATCGAAGACCACTGCTTCATCGGTGCGCGTTCGGAAGTGGTGGAAGGCGTGGTCGTCGGCCACCACAGCGTGATCGGCATGGGCGTGTTCCTCAGCCAGAGCACCCGCATCTACAACCGCGCCACCGGCGAGATCACCTACGGCTACATCCCGCCGTACAGCGTGGTGGTGTCCGGCTCGCTGCCGAGCAAGGACGGCACCCATTCGCTGTACTGCGCGGTGATCGTCAAGCAGGTCGATGCCAAGACCCGCAGCAAGACCAGCGTGAACGACCTGCTGCGCGGCCTGGCCGACTGAAGGTGACTGCGCCGGAGGACCTGGCGCCGTCGGCGATCTACCGGCATCCGTCCGACAGCCTGTTCGGACGGGTGCTGCCGCGCCTGTTGCATGCCCCACGGTGGACCCGGCTGCGCCGCGCGCTGTCGCGGCGCTGGCCGATGCCGATGCTGGCCAGTGATGTGCGCGATGTGGTCTACGTGAGCTGGTGGGTGGATGTGCGGCACGCGCCGCCGCCGCCCCCCGGCCACCATTACGTCGTCCATGAAGGGCGCACGCCCTACACCATCCTCAGCTACCGCCACGGCCATTTCGGCCCGCGTGTGGCCGGGCCGCTGCGCGCGCTGATGCCGTCGCCACGGCAGAGCAACTGGCGCTGGTACCTGCGCCGCGACGACGCTGCGCAAGGAACGCCGGTGGTGCTGTTCGACCGCAACGTGATGGACCAATTGGCCTTCGTGGCCGGCGCGCGTGCGTTCAGCGATGCCATGCAGCCGCATCTTTCCACGCGCTTCGAGCATGTGGTGCGCGCTGATGGCGGTGGACACACCGTGATCGAAGGCGGGCAGGGCAGTGCCCCGGGCCTGCACCTGCAGTGGCGCGCGGCCGAAGGTCCTGCGGCTGATGCATGGACCACCGCCTTCGGCGGACGTGACGCGCTGCTGCGTTTCCTGACCTGCCAGGACGAGGCCATCGCCCGCACCTGCGACCAGCGCTGGGCCAGCACCCGCATCGATCTGCCGGTGGACATCGCCCAGCTGCAGCCGCTGCAGCTGCAGGGCGAGCTGCATTGCCCGCGCCTGCAGGCGATGGGCGTGGACCTGGCCGAGGGGCTGGCCCTGCGCCTGCCAGCGGTGCCGTTCCGGGTCGTGTCCGAGCGCCTGTTGTGAGATTCTGGCCCTCTGTTTTCCTGCATCACAGATGGCCATGAGCACCACTGTCTACGGTTTGAAGAACTGCGATACCTGCAAGAAGGCGACCAAGTGGCTGGACCGCTTCGGCGTGCCGTACACCTTCGTCGACTACCGCGACAACAAACCCACCCCGGAAACCCTGCTGGAGTGGGCCGCGCAGCTGGGCGGCCTGGCCGCGATGGTCAACAAGTCGTCCACCACCTGGCGGCAGCTGCCGGACAACCGCAAGGCGGCTGATTCGGATGCCGAGTGGAAACTGCTGCTGCGCGAATACCCGCAGCTGATCAAGCGCCCTGTCGTGGTGACCGCCGACGGCACGGTCAGCCAGGGCTTCAGTGATAACGGCTTCAAGGCACGCTTCGGCGTGGGTGGCGCGTGAGCGCCGTCCTCGACCTGACCTGCGACCTGATCGCGCGGCCGTCGGTGACGCCGGATGATGCAGGCTGCCAGGCGCTGCTGTCCGTGCGCCTGCAGCAGGCTGGTTTCCAGTGCGAACATCTGCGCCTGGGCGAGGTCGACAACCTGTGGGCGACCCACGGCAGCGGCGCACCGGTGCTGGTGCTGCTGGGCCACACCGACGTGGTGCCGCCGGGCCCGCGCGAGGCGTGGCAGAGCGATCCGTTCACCCCGGAGATCCGCGACGGCGTGCTGTACGGCCGTGGCACCGCCGACATGAAGGGCAGCGTGGCGGCCTTCGTCATCGCCGCCGAGCAGTTCGTGGCCGCGCATCCTGACCATGCCGGCACGCTGGCCGTGCTGCTCACCAGCGACGAGGAAGGCGATGCCATCGACGGCGTGCGCCATGTCGCGCGGCTGTTCTCCGAGCGTGGCCAGCGCATCGACTGGTGCATCACCGGCGAGCCTTCGTCGACGGTGACGCTGGGCGACCTGCTGCGCGTCGGCCGCCGCGGCAGCCTGTCGGCCAAGCTGCGCGTGCAGGGCGTGCAGGGCCACGTGGCCTATCCGGACAAGGCGCGCAATCCGATCCACCAGGCAGCGCCGGCGCTGGCCGAACTGAGTGCGCGGCGCTGGGACGAGGGCTATGAGAGCTTCCCGCCGACCAGCCTGCAGATCTCCAACATCCATGCCGGCACCGGCGCCAACAACGTGATTCCCGGCGAGCTGGAGGTGGATTTCAACATCCGTTACAACCCGCACTGGGATGCGCCGAAGCTGGAAGCGGAGATCAGCGCGCTGCTGGACCGGCACGGCCTGCAGTACACGCTGAAGTGGCACCGCAGCGGGGAGCCGTTCTACACCCCGGAAGGCCCGCTGCGTGCGGCCGCGCGAGCGGTGCTGGCCGAACACATCGGCCGTGCCCCGGAAGAAAGCACCGGCGGTGGCACCTCCGATGCGCGCTTCATCGCACCGCTGGGTGCGCAGTGCATCGAAGTGGGGCCGGTCAACGCCAGCATCCACCAGGTGGACGAGAACGTGCGCGTGGATGAACTTGAAGCCCTGCCGGGCCTGTACCAGCGGCTGGTGGAGCGCCTGCTGGTGTAACCCCGCAGTTGGTGGGTGCCGACCGTTGGTCGGCACGGCGCCTGTGGTTGCCAACGCAACTGTTGCACGGCCCCAGAAACCGCGATACGGTCAGTGCCATGTCGATCCACCTGGCCACCGCCGTCAACAATACCAACCGCAATAATCTGCGCACGAACAATCGTGCGCGGCCGATGCGGGACTGCGCCCTGGGTAGATAGAAGCAACATACGCCCGGACACCAGAAAACCCGCATCGGCCGATGCGGGTTTTTTTGTGCCCGGGCGCAGCCCTCCCGGGCCTGGTTGGCCGGTCGAACACCTTCCCCCCGTGTAATCCCCCACAACAGGAGCGCCACCCATGTGTTCGATCTTCGGAATCTTCGGCCTGCAGGCCGGTGACGATCTTCCCGCCCTGCGCCGCCACGCGCTGGAACTGTCGCAACGCCAGCGCCACCGCGGCCCGGACTGGAGCGGCGTGTACCTGGACGAAGGCGCGCTGCTGGTGCACGAGCGCCTGGCCATCGTCGACCCGGCCGGCGGCTCGCAGCCGCTGCTGTCGGCCGACGGCCAGCTGGCCCTGGCGGTCAACGGCGAGATCTACAACCACCAGGCCCTGAAGGCCGCGCTGACCACCGCGTATGACTTCCAGACCGGTTCGGACTGCGAGGTGATCAACGCGCTGTACCGCCAGGGCGGCTCGCCGGCGCAGTGGCTGGAACAGCTCAACGGCATCTTCGCCTTCGCCCTGTGGGACCGGGATGCCGGCCGCGTGCTGGTCGCCCGCGATCCGGTCGGCGTGGTGCCGCTGTACTGGGGCCACGATGCGCAGGGGCGCCTGCGCGTGGCCTCGGAAATGAAGGCGCTGGTGGATTCCTGCGCCGACGTCGCGCAGTTCCCGCCGGGCCACTACTACGACAGCGCCAGCGGTGAGCTGGTGCGCTACTACCGGCAGCCGTGGCGCGAATACGCCGACGTGGAAGGCCGCCAGGCCGACCTGGCCGAACTGCGCCAGGCCTTCGAACAGGCGGTCGAGCGCCAGCTGATGAGCGACGTGCCGTACGGCGTGCTGCTGTCCGGTGGCCTGGATTCATCGCTGGTGGCCGCCGTGGCCGCGCGTTACGCACGCCGCCGCATCGAGGATGGCGGCCAGAGTGAAGCCTGGTGGCCGCGCCTGCACTCGTTCGCGATCGGGCTGAAGGGCTCTCCCGATCTGGCCGCTGCCGCCATCGCTGCCGAAGCGCTGGGCACCGTCCACCACGGTTTCGAATACAGCTTCGAGGAAGGCCTGGACGTGCTGCCGGAAGTGATCCGCCACATCGAAACCTACGACGTCACCACCATCCGTGCCTCCACGCCGATGTTCCTGCTGGCGCGCCGGATCAAGGCGATGGGCGTGAAGATGGTGCTGTCCGGCGAGGGCAGCGACGAGATCTTCGGTGGCTACCTGTACTTCCACAAGGCGCCGGATGCGCGCGAATTCCACCAGGAACTGGTGCGCAAGCTCGATGCCCTGCACAACTACGACTGCCTGCGCGCCAACAAGTCGATGATGGCCTGGGGCGTGGAGCCGCGCGTGCCGTTCCTCGACCGCGAGTTCCTCGACGTGGCGATGCGTTTCGATGCCGCGCACAAGATGGTCGGTGCCGGTTTCGGTGGCCGCCGCATCGAAAAGGCAGTGCTGCGCGAAGCCTTCGATGGCTACCTGCCCGACAGCATCCTGTGGCGGCAGAAGGAGCAGTTCAGCGATGGCGTCGGCTACGGCTGGATCGATGGCCTGAAGGCGCACGCCGAGGCGCAGGTGAGTGACCGCGTGCTGGCAGCGGCCGACAAGCGCTTCCCGCACAACCCGCCGCAGACCAAGGAGGCGTACTACTACCGCCACCTGTTCGAGCAGTTCTTCCCGAGCCGTGCCGCGGCCGAGACCGTGCCGGGCGGCAAGTCGATCGCCTGTTCCTCGCCGGCCGCGATTGCCTGGGATGCCAGCTTCGCCGCCGCCGCCGACCCGTCCGGCCGCGCCATCGCCGGCGTCCACGAGCAGGCCCTGGCCTGATCTTTCCGCCGGGCATGGCCCGGCGCTACCGGGGAAGGGTAGCGCCGTGCCATGCCCGGCGACCCAGAACGACGTAATCCCCTCCGTCCCCTATTTTGTATCATCGGGCCCCTGCACATTGGGGAATGTTCATGGACGTACAGACCGGAGGCAGCGTGCCGCCGATGAAATGGGGTTGGCGTTACCTGGCGTGGGCGGCGGTTCCGCTGGCCGTCGGCCTGGCGCTGGCGCGCTATGCCGGGCCGGGCGTGCCGTCGGTGGCGGCCAAGGCCGAGGCCGTGGTCGGCAGTGACTGGGCCCACCACCTGGCATCGCCGCTGGGCCTGTTCCTGCTGCAGCTGCTGGTGCTGCTGCTGGTGGCCAAGGGCGCGGGTGCGCTGCTGAAGCGTTTCGGCCAGCCGGCGGTGATCGGCGAGATGGCCGCTGGCCTGATGATGGGCCCCCTGGTGCTGGGCAGCCTGCTGCCGCAGCTGCACGGGGCCCTTTTCCCGGCCGCGTCGCTGGGGCCGCTGGGCATGCTCAGCCAGCTGGGCGTGCTGATGTTCCTGCTGGTGGCCGGTGCCGAGCTCGACCTGGGCGCGCTGCGTGGCCGCCGCAAATTCGCTTTCACCGTCAGCCATGCCGGCATCGCCGTGCCCTTCGTGCTGGGTGTGGGGCTGGCCATCTGGCTGTTTCCCGAGCACGGCCCGCAGGGTGTGGGCTTCACTGCCTTCGCGCTGTTCGTCGGCATTTCGATGAGCATCACCGCCTTCCCGGTGCTGCTGCGCATCCTTGCCGACCGTGGCATCACCCAGACCCCGCTGGGGCAGACCTCCATCGCCTGTGCGGCGCTGGGCGACGCCACGGCGTGGTGCATGCTGGCGCTGATCGTGGCCGCTGCGCAGGCGACCGGCTGGTTGTCGGCGAGCGTCAACCTGGTCTGCGTGGTGCTGTTCATCGCGCTGATGCTGGGGGCGGTGAAGCCGTGGTTCGCCCGCCAGCAGATCGCCCCCGGGCGCGAAGGGCGCTGGCTGCTCGGCATCCTGCTGCTGTCGCTGGCCAGCGCGCTGGTGACCGAAGTGCTGGGCATCCATGCGCTGTTCGGCGCGTTCGCTGCCGGCGTGGCGGTGTCTTCCAACGCGCAGCTGCGCGCGCTGCTGGTGGCCAAGGTCGAACCGTTCGCGGCGACCCTGCTGCTGCCGCTGTTCTTCGCGATGACCGGCCTGCGCATGCGCGCCGATGCATTGCAGACCAGCGACATCCTGCTGTGCGTGGTGGTGATCGTGGTGGCCACGGCCGGCAAGCTGCTGGGCACCTGGAGTGCCGCGCGCAGCACCGGCATGGAGAATCGTGAAGCCTGGCGCCTCGGCGTGCTGATGAACACCCGTGGCCTGATGGAGCTGATCGTGCTCAACCTGGGCTACGAGCTGGGCCTGCTGGGTGACCGCCTGTTCGCGGTACTGGTGATCATGGCGCTGGTGACTACGGCGATGACCGGGCCGCTGTTGAACCTGATCGAACGCCGCAAGGCCTGATCGGTTTGCTGTAGAGCCGAGCCTATGCTCGGCTTCATGCCAAGGCAGCCGAGCATGGGCTCGGCTCTACATCTGGCTGCTACGCTCGGCTTCGCGCCACGGTTGCCTGCCAGCGGCCGGCACTACCTTGCTGGGACGAGCTTCAGCACATGCTCCGCCTTGCCCGGCAGGAACGGGGTCGCGCGCCCATGCACCCAGTCTTCGTGGCCGGCGCCCCAGTACGGCGACAGCGGGTGGCCACTCTGCCCACCCGGCATGTGCACGATGCCGTCGGCTTCATGGCCCGGCGAGACCACCATGCGCTGCGAAGCGCCAAAGCTCGGGCCCTGCACGCGCGGCATGTCGCGGTCGCCAGGCAGCTGATCGGCCGGCATGCACAGCCAGCGGCGGGTGAAGGCGGGCAGGGCACGCGAGACCGGGTGGCAGATGTCGGCCACGTTGCGCTCGCCCCAGGTGCGCTGCTGCAGCGGCCCCTGCTTGTCCAGGTCGGCTTCCAGCGTATGCGCGGCCTTGGCCAGCAGTGCATCCCAGCTGTCCACGCCGGGCGGCAGCAGGTTGGCCGGGCGCTGCTGCAGCATCGGCCAGACCACGCCTTCCAGCTGCGCAAGCCGCGGCGGCAGGTAGTCCTCACCCAGGCGCGCCTTGGCCGGTGCCAGCAGCGCGCTTTCGATGGCATCGTGCACCTCGCCGCGGAAACCGCGCACGATGCGGTAGCTGGTTGAATTGGCCGAGGCACGCACGTCCCAGTGTTCGCTGGCGGCGGCCAGGCGCTTCAATGGCGGGTCATCGCTGTGCTCGGCGGTTTCGTGCAGCAGCACCCACCAGCGCTGCAGGAACACCGCGCGGTCGTCGAGCTGGATCGCCAGCAGGTCGTGCTCGTCGAAGCGGTCCTGGGTGGCCAGCAGGTTGCGGATCTGCTGGCCGCGTGCGCCCAGGTCGTAGCCGGCGTTGCCGACCACGGCCAGGGTGGCATCGTCGACGACGCGGCTGTTGGCGGTCCACAGGCGCTGTCCTGGCGGATCGATCAGCGCCGGCGCGGCATCGCTGCGGATCGGCCACGGCGCGCAGTCTGCGCTGTCCTGCAGGGTGTTGAAGCCCTGCGGGACGCAGCCGGGGCCGCGGTCCGGGCGCGCACCGACCAGGCGCCAGGCAATGCGCCCGCCGCGATCACCGATCACCAGGTTCTGTGCGGGAATGCCGGCATGGTCGGCGGTCTTCAGGGCCTGGCCGAGGTCACCGGCGCGTGCCATGTCGGCGAAGTCCATGCGCACCGCGCCGGGCAGGTGGGCGACCCAGCGCAGGGCATCGCCGCTGCCATCGGCATGGGTGTGCAGGATCGGCCCCCACGCGGTTTCGCGCACCGGGAACAGCACATCGGGCCCGCCGGCCACGGCGATGCGCTCCTCGTGCACGGTCACCGGCGCATTCGCTGGTTCGCGGCGGAAATCGGCGGTGTCGATGTAGCTGTTGGTGAAGCCCCAGGCCACGTGCCCGTTGCTGCCGACGATGACCGCCGGCACGCCCGGCAGCGAGAAGCCGCTGACATCGACCTGGCCACCCGGTGCCTGCGGATCCGGATAGCGCAGGCGCACGCGGAACCACAGGCTGGGCGCACGCAGGGCCAGGTGCATGTCGTCGGCGATGATGGCGCGACCATCGGCGGTCAGCGCACCGGCCACGGCGAAGTTGTTGCTGCCGACCGCATCGGCGTCGGCGGCAGGTGCGGTGGGCGCGGCGGCCAGCGTGCGCAGGTCCAGCTGGGTGGCATCGGGCAGCACCGCATCGCCGCGCGGTTCGCCCTGCAGGGGCGCGTCCCAGCTGCTGCCGTCGTGGGCCAGCAGCGCATGCAGGGCCGGCGGCACCACGTCGCGGATGCGGCGCAGCGCCAGCTCGTTCTGGTTGCCCGGGTCCTGCAGGTCGGCGTACATGGCCAGCCCGGCCAGCACGCTGTCGCTGGCCTGCCAGGGTGCGGGCGACTGCCGCAGCAGCAGTTAGGCCCAGGGCCGCACCGACAGATCGGCCAGGCCCGCGTTGACCCCGTCCACGTAGGCGCGCACGGCCTGCGGGTTGTCGCCTAGGGCCGTGTCCAGGTGCGCTTCGGTGCGCGCGCGCAGCCGGTGCACGCGCATGCGCTTGTCGGCGTCGATGGCCACCGGCCCGAACAGCGCCGACAGTTCGCCTGCGGCACTGCGGCGCATCAGGTCCATTTCGAAATAGCGCTCCTGCGCATGCACATGGCCGAGGGCACGCATGGCATCGGCCTGGCTGCCGGCGGTGATGGTGACCACCCCCAGCGCGTCGCGCTCGATGCTGACCGGCGCGGCCAGCCCGGGCAGGGCCTGTTCGCCCTCCAGTCCAGCCAGGCTGCCGCGCAGCAGCAGCCACAGGACCAGTGCGGTGACCAGCACAATGGCGATGAGTACAGCCAGTATCCAACGCCAGGCACGTCGCATTGCAGGTCCTTCCGGCACTCGTGGGGGGATTGTAGCCGCAGGCGCAACTGCGACTGATTCCGATTAGATCACCGTATTTTGAAATGCGGCACCCTATGCCGCATCGATCCACAGGAGCACCCCCATGAAAGGCAACCCGGACGTCATCGCCTGCCTGAAGGAACTGCTGCGCGGCGAGCTTGCTGCCCGCGACCAGTACTTCATCCATTCCCGCCGCTACGAGGACCAGGGCCTGTTCGCGCTGTACGAACGCCTGAACCACGAGATGGAAGAGGAGACCCAGCACGCCGACGCGCTGCTGCGCCGCATCCTGTTCCTGGGCGGCGACCCGGACATGCGCCCGCATGCCACCGAGCCGGGCAGGACCGTGGAGGAGATGCTGCAGAAGGATCTCGATACTGAATACGCCGTCCGCAACAATCTCGCCGCCGGCATGAAGCTGTGCGAGGAGAAGGGCGACTACGTGAGCCGCGACATGCTGCTGGCGCAGTTGAAGGACACCGAGGAAGACCACGCCTGGTGGCTGGAGCAGCAGCTCGGCCTGATCAAGCGCATCGGCCTGGAGCTGTACCAGCTGAGCAAGATCGACGGCAACGGCGCCCCGGCGCACTGACCGCAGGTGGCACATCGGTAGAGCCGACTGTTAGTCGGCTGCTCTGCAAAAAGCAGCCGACCAGCGGTCGGCTCTACCAAGAGCCCGGAGCAGCCGACCAGCGGTCGGCTCTACCAAGAGCCCAGGGCAGCCGACCAGCGGTCGGCTCTACCAGGCGCACCAAGCAACGTCGCCCGCCAGCACCGGAGCATCGCGAGCCAGCCTTCGCCAGCCAGCCGCTCCACCGCCCGCCAGCCGACAATCGAAAAAGCCGGGGAATCCCCGGCTTTTTCGTGTCTGACGTCCGCCAAAGCGTGTCAACCAAGGTTGACACCTACCAGGGGCGGTGTCCGGGGTCAGATCCGTTTTCAACGAAAACGGCTCTGACCCCCGTTCCCCGTCATTCCACCGACAACCCCTCAACCTTCTGCCAACCACGCGGCAGCAGGTGGCCGCGGGTGGCGCGGGCGCCGAGGTAGGCGTCGAGCTCGTTGAACTTCAGGCCCATCGTGCGCTGGCCGCTGCGCACCTGCAGGGTCTGGCCCGGGCTGATCGCCACGATCGCCACCACCCGCTCGGTGGCGAGCTTGGCCTTGGGGATCTCGATGATCTTGTTGCCCTTGCCCTTGTCCAGTTCCGGCAGGTCGTTGGCGGCGATCGCAAGCAGGTTGCCCGAGCTGGTCACCGCCACGATGCGGTCGGTGGCCACGTTGGCCACGGCCGACGGGGTCAGCACCGAGGAACCGGACGACAGGTTCAGCATCGCCTTGCCGGCCTTGTTGCGGCCGATCAGGTTCTCGAAGCGGGTGACGAAGCCGTAGCCGTGGCTGGAGGCCAGCACGAAGCGGGCATCCGGCTCGGCGCTGGCCAGGGTCACGAAGCTGGTGCCCGGTGCCGGCGAGAAGCGGCCGGTCAGCGGTTCACCGTTGCCACGCGCCGAGGGCAGGGTATGCACCGGCGTCGAGTAGGCGCGGCCTTCGCTGTCCAGGAAGGCGACCTGCTGGGTGCTGCGCGCGCGCACCGAACCCTGCAGGGCATCACCATCGCGGTAGGAGAGGGTGGCGGCATCGATGTCGTGGCCCTTGGCCGCGCGGATCCAGCCCTTCTCCGACAGCACGACGGTCATCGGCTCGCTCGGCACCAGCTCGGTCTCGTCGATGGCCTGCGCGGCCTGGCGCTGCACCAGCGGCGAACGGCGGGCGTCGCCGAACTTCTTGGCGTCGGCGGTCAGTTCGTCGCGGATCAGCTTCTTCAGCTTGGCCTTGCTGTCGAGGATGCCGAGGATCTTCTCGCGCTCCTTGGCCAGCTCGTCCTGCTCGCCGCGGATCTTCATCTCTTCCAGGCGGGCCAGCTGCTTCAGCTTGGTTTCCAGGATGTAGTCAGCCTGGTCTTCGGACAGGCCGAAGCGCGCGATCAGCGCTGCCTTCGGTTCGTCCTCGGTACGGATGATGTGGATCACCTCGTCCAGGTTGAGGAAGGCCACCAGCAGGCCTTCCAACAGGTGCAGGCGGCGCTCGACCTTCTGCAGGCGGTGCTGCAGGCGGCGGGTGACGGTGGTGCCGCGGAACGCCAGCCATTCGCTGAGCAGCATCTTCAGGTTCTTTACCTGCGGACGGCCGTCCAGCCCGATCACGTTGAGGTTGACGCGGTAGCTGCGCTCCATGTCCGTGGTCGCGAACAGGTGGCCCATCAGCTGGTCGGCGTCGACGCGGTTGGAGCGCGGCACCAGCACCACGCGCACCGGGTTGGCGTGGTCGGATTCATCGCGCACGTCTTCCAGCCACGGCAGCTTCTTGGCGCGCATCTGCGCGGCAATCTGCTCGATCACCTTCGACGGCGACACCTGGAACGGCAGCGCGGTGACCACCACGTTGTTCGCTTCCTTGGTGAAGGTCGCACGCGCACGCACGCTGCCGTTGCCGGTCTCGTACATCGTGCGCAGGTCGTTGGCCGGGGTGATGATCTCGGCGGTCGACGGATAGTCCGGGCCCTTCACGTGCTCGCACAGGTCGCGCACGCTGGCATCGGGATCGTCCAGCAGGTGCAGCAGCGCGCTGACGATCTCGTTGAGGTTGTGCGGCGGCACGTCGGTGGCCATGCCCACGGCGATGCCGGTGGTGCCGTTCAGCAGCAGGTGCGGCAGGCGCGCCGGCATCCAGGTCGGTTCCTGCAGGGTGCCGTCGAAGTTCGGCGCCCAGTCGGTGGTGCCCTGGCCGAGCTCGCCCAGCAGCACTTCGGCAATCGGGGTCAGCTTGGATTCGGTGTAGCGCATCGCCGCGAACGACTTCGGGTCGTCGCTGGAGCCGAAGTTGCCCTGGCCCTCGATCAACGGGTAGCGGTAGGAGAACGGCTGGGCCATCAGCACCAGCGCTTCGTAGCACGCGCTGTCGCCATGCGGGTGGTACTTACCGATCACGTCACCGACGGTGCGCGCGGACTTCTTCGGCTTGGACGCGGCATTCAGGCCCAGCTCGCTCATCGAATAGATGATGCGGCGCTGCACCGGCTTCAGGCCGTCGCCGATGAACGGCAGGGCACGGTCGAGCACCACGTACATCGAATAGTCGAGGTAGGCGCGTTCGGCGTACTCGCGCAGCGGCAGTTGTTCGAAACCGTGGAAAACGGGGCGGGCAGGTTCGGTCATGCGGCGTTGTTACCTATGTCGGGAGGCGAAGACGGCGGTCGGCGCTCTCAATGCACTGATTATCCGGATGCGGCGGGGGATGCCAAGCCACGTGCGGGATCCAGCCCCGGTTCCAGGCCATGGCCGACCCGCGCCAGGTAGCGCCCGGGCGGCAGGCCGAAGTGGCGGCGGAACACGGTGACGAAGGCGCTGGCGCTGCTGAAGCCCAGTGCGTGGGCGATATCGGCCACGCTGCGACCCTCGCTGAGCTGGCGCAGGGCCTCGGCCAAGCGGGCCTGCTGCCGCCACTGGGCGAAGCTGAGGGTGGTCTCGTCGCGGAAGTGGCGGGTCAGGCTGCGCGGCGACAGGCCGGCCCAGTGCGCCCATTCGGCCAGGCTGCGCTCGTCGGAGGGCTCGGCCAGCAGCTGCGAGGCGATCTTCAGCAGGCGGCGGTCGCGCGGCATCGGCAGGTGCATGCGCTGGCGCGGCGCGGTACGGATCTCGTCGCGCATGACGCTGAGGATGTGCTCGCGGTCGTCGCTGAGCACGTAGTCCAGCGGCCATTCGCAGATGCGCTCGGCCACCGCCTGGGCCAGCTTGGACAGGCCCAGCACGCAGGGGTCGGAGGGCAGCCCGGCGCAGGCCGGCGCGGCCAGGGCCATGCCCCAGCCACGCATCGGGCCATCCAGGCTGACCGTGTGCGGTTCCAGCGGCGGCATCCAGCCGGCCGAGCCCGGTGCCAGCGACCAGGTGCCGTGCGAGGTGCGGGTAGTCAGCAGGCCGCGTTCGACGTAGATCAGCTGGGCGCGGGCGTGATGGTGCCAGTCCACTTCGCGGGCCAGGCCCTGCGGGCTGTCGAAGCGGAAACCGATGACCGGCGGGCCGTCATTGCGCTCGAACCAGTCCATGGCCACCTCGCGGAGCAGGGTGGGCGGGCCGGGTTCACCTGCCGTCATGACCGGCGGGGGTGGCTGGAATGTGACATTCATTGGCTGGATTGTACTACCGGGCCAGTTCCGGGGGCCATTAAGGTAGCGCCTTCACTGATCGAGCCCGTTGCTGCAACACAGCATTCGATGCCAGATCGAATATTTCCATTGAGAAATATTTTTTTTGGAAGAAAATGCTCCCCCATGATCTGTCCGTCCTCCAACCCCCCCAGCTTCGGCCTGCTGCTGCGCCAGGTGCGCGACGGCCTGGTCCGCCAGCTCGATGCGTCCATGGCCGAAGAAGACCTCGGCATCGGCTTCACCCATTACATCGGCCTGAAGCTGCTGGCCCGCATGGCCCCGTGCACCGCCAACGAACTGGCCCAGGCCATCGACCAGGTGCCCAGCGCGGTGACCCGCCTGCTGGACAAGCTGGAAGCCCTGGGCTGCGTGCGCCGCGAGCCGCACAGCCAGGACCGGCGGGCCCTGCAGATCGTTCTGACCGATGAAGGCCGTGCCCTCTGGGCGCGGCTGCAGAAGCGCGGCGACGCGGTGATGGACTTCGCCCTGCGCGACCTGTCCGCCGACGAACGCACGCTGCTGCTGTCCCTCCTGACCCGAATCCGCGATTCCCTGACGACCCCATGAACCCGATCCCGCATCCCACTCTCCGCCGGTCCGGGCGCGCGCTGCTGGTTTCAGCGCTGGCCCTGGCCCTGGCCGCCTGCGCCAGCAGCCGTGGCCTGAACCCGCAGGGCCACGTGCTCGACGTGGACAGCCTGCACAGCGAGCGCACGCTGGCCGACAGCGACCTGAGCGCCACCGGCTTCCCGGCCCAGGACTGGTGGAAGGCGCTGGGCGATCCCCAGCTCGACGCCCTCATCAGTGAAGGCCTGGCCGGCCACCCCAGCTTGGACGCGGCCGATGCGCGCCTGCGCCAGGCCCAGTCGCAGGTCGGCACCAGCCGTGCCGAGCGCCTGCCCAGCCTGTCGGTGTCCGGTGGCTACACCGGCCTGCGCCTGCCCGAATCCATGCTCGGCGACGAGCTGGGCGGCCGCTACGGCGGCAGCAGCCAGGTCGCCTTCAACTTCAGCTACGGCGTTGACCTGTGGGGCGGCAAGCGCGCTGCCTGGGAAGCCGCCGTTGACGGCGCCCACGCGGCCACCGTGGATGCGCAGGCCGCACGCCTGAACCTGTCCGCCGGCATTGCCCAGGCCTACACCGAACTGGCCTATGCCTGGCAGCTCAACGACGTGGCCGAGCAGGAGCTGACGCGCTCGCAGAAGTCGCTGGAGCTGACCCGCCAGCGCCGCAGCGCCGGCATCGACAGCGACCTGCAGGTGCGCCAGGCCGAAGCCCGCGTGCCGGCCGCGCAGCAGCAGCTGCTGGCCGCGCAGCAGCGCATCGACGCCGCCCGCACCGCACTGGCCGCGCTGGTCGGCAAGGGCCCGGACCGTGGCCTGTCGATCGAACGCCCGCAGGCGCTGAACCCGCTGGCCCTGCAGCTGCCGGGGGTGCTGCCCAGCGAACTGCTCGGCCGTCGTCCGGACATCGTCGCCGCGCGCTGGCGCGTGGAAGCGGCCGAAAAGCAGATCAAAGTCGCCAAGACCAAGTTCTACCCGAGCTTCAACCTGACCGCGCTGGCCGGCGTGGTCGCCCCGAACGTGGGCGACCTGCTGAAGAGCAGCTCCACCTTCGCCTACATCGGCCCGGCGCTGAGCCTGCCGATCTTCGAAGGCGGCAAGCTGCGCGCCAACCTCGACAACACCGACGCGCAGTACGACCTGGCGGTGGCCAACTACAACCAGTCCGTGCTGGACGCGCTGCGCGACGTGGCCGACCAGGTCAACGCGGTGCGTTCGCTGGCCCAGCAGGCGCAGGCACAGCAGCAGGCGGTGGACACCGCCCACGCGGCCTTCGACCTGGCCCAGCAACGTTACCGCGCCGGCATCGGCAGCTACCTGGACGTGCTCAGCGCGCAGTCCATCCTGCTGCAGTCGCAGCAGCAGCTGGCCGGCCTGCAGTCGCAGCAGGTGCAGACCTCGGTTCGCCTGAGCAAGGCATTGGGTGGTGGTTTCCAGCCCAGTGACGCCGACGCCGCACCGATCGCCTCCCATTCCGATTCCTCGCATTCCTGAAGACCCACGCCATGAGCCAGACCCAAGACACCGCGGCCCCGGCCGCTCCCAACCGCCGCGGCAAGCTGCTGCGCGGCCTGTTCGTCATCGTCGTGCTGCTGCTTGCCGCACTGGCGCTGTGGTACTTCATGTTCGGCCGTTGGTTCGAAGAAACCGACGATGCCTACGTGCAGGGCAACCAGGTGCAGATCACCCCGCTGGTGGCCGGCACCGTGGTCGCCATCAACGTCGATGACGGCATGCGCGTCGAGCGCGGCCAGCTGCTGGTGCAGCTGGACCCGGCCGACACCTCCGTCGCCCTGCAGCAGGCCGAAGCCAACCTAGCCAAGACCGTGCGCCAGACCCGCGGCCTGTACCGCAGCGTGGAGGGCGCGCAGGCTGACCTGAACGCCCGCCAGGTCAGCCTGAAGCGCGTGCGCGAAGACTTCGCCCGCCGCAAGGACCTGGCCGCCACCGGCGCCATCTCCAACGAAGAACTGGCCCACGCCCGCGACGAGCTGGCCGCCGCCGAAGCCGCCGTGGCCGGTTCGCGCGAGACCGTCGAGCGCAACCGCGCGCTGGTCGATGACACCGTCATCGCCACCCAGCCGGACGTGCTGGCCGCTGCCGCACAGCTGCGCCAGGCCTTCCTCAACAATGCCCGCGCCGGCATCGTCGCGCCGGTCACCGGTTATGTCGCCCGTCGTTCGGTGCAGGTTGGCCAGCGCGTGCAGCCGGGCAATGCCCTGATGGCCGTGGTGCCGACCGAGCAGATGTGGGTGGAAGCCAACTTCAAGGAAACCCAGCTGCGCCACATGCGCCTGGGCCAGGAAGTGGAGCTGAAGTCGGACCTGTACGCCGGTGACGTGAAGTACAAGGGCCGCATCCAGAGCCTGGGCCTGGGCACCGGTTCGGCGTTCTCGCTGCTGCCGGCGCAGAACGCCAGCGGCAACTGGATCAAGATCGTGCAGCGCGTGCCGGTGCGCATCGCCATCGATGCCAAGCAGCTGGCCGAATATCCGCTGCGCATCGGCCTGTCGATGAAGGCCGAAGTGAGCCTGCGCGACCAGAAGGGTGAAGTGCTGCCGACCGCCGCCGCCAAGGGCACGGTGTTCGACACCGATGTCTATGCCAAGCAGCTGCATGATGCCGACGAGGTGATCCACACGATCATCGAAGGCAACCTGCCGCAGCAGGCCAACGCGGGCTGAGGTCGACATGTCCGCACAAGCTCCAGCGGCGCCCGGCACTCCGGGCGCACCGGCGGCGCCGGGTGCGGCCTCCGGGTTCCTGCCGCCCAGCGTGGCCCTGTGCACCGTCGGCCTGGCGATGGCCTCGTTCATGCAGGTGCTCGACACCACCATCGCCAACGTCTCGCTGCCGACCATCGCCGGTAACCTCGGCGCCAGTTCGCAGCAGGCGACCTGGGTCATCACCTCGTTCGCGGTCAGCACGGCCATCGCGCTGCCGCTGACCGGCTGGCTCAGCCGTCGCTTCGGCGAACGCAAGCTGTTCATCTGGGCCACCCTGGCCTTCGTCATCACCTCGCTGCTGTGCGGCCTTGCGCAGAGCATGGGCATGCTGGTGGTGTCGCGTGCGCTGCAGGGCTTCGTGGCCGGTCCGATGTACCCGATCACCCAGTCGCTGCTGGTGTCGATCTACCCACGCGAGAAGCGAGGGCAGGCGCTGGCGCTGCTGGCGATGATCACCGTGGTGGCGCCGATCTGCGGGCCCATCCTTGGTGGCTGGATCACCGACAACTACAGCTGGGAATGGATCTTCCTGATCAACGTGCCGCTGGGCATCTTCGCCGCGCTGGTGGTGGGCAACCAGTTGAAGGGGCGCCCGGAGCAGATTGAAAAGCCGAAGATGGACTACGTCGGCCTGATCACCCTGGTGATCGGCGTGGGCGCGCTGCAACTCGTGCTCGACCTGGGCAACGACGAAGACTGGTTCTCCTCGACCAAGATCGTGGTGCTGGCCTGCGTGGCCGTGGTGGCGCTGGCGGTGTTCCTGATCTGGGAACTGACCGACAAGGATCCGATCGTCGACCTGAAGCTGTTCCGTCACCGTAATTTCCGCGCCGGTACGCTGGCGATGGTGGTGGCCTATGCGGCGTTCTTCAGCGTGTCGCTGCTGATCCCGCAGTGGCTGCAGCGTGACATGGGCTACACCGCCATCTGGGCGGGCCTGGCAACGGCGCCGATCGGTATCCTGCCGGTGATCATGACGCCGTTCGTGGGCAAGTACGCCTCGCGCTTCGACATGCGCATGATCGCTTCGTTCGCCTTCGTGTTCCTGTCGTTTACCAGCTTCATGCGCTCGGACTTCAACCTGCAGGTGGACTACGCACACGTGGCCGGCGTGCAGCTGATCATGGGTATTGGTGTCGCGCTGTTCTTCATGCCGGTGCTGCAGATCCTGCTGTCGGACCTGGACGGTCGCGAGATCGCCGCGGGTTCGGGCCTGGCCACGTTCCTGCGTACGCTGGGTGGCAGCTTCGCGGCATCGCTGACCACCTGGCTGTGGGCACGTCGTACCCAGGTGCACCATGCCGACCTGACCGAACACATCTCGGCCTACCAGCCGGGCATGCAGGACCAGGTGGCGGCGATGGGGCAGGGCAACCTGCAGAACGGTGCGGCGGTGCTCAACAACATGATCAACCACCAGGCCTCGCAGATGGCGTTCAACGACATCTTCTACCTGCTGGGCTGGACGTTCCTGGCGATCATCGCGTTCCTGTGGCTGGCCAAGCCGCCGTTCGGTGCCGGTGCCGGTGCGGCGTCTGCCGGCGGGCATTGATCGATCGTTGTGGATGAAAAAACAAAACCCTGCCGGAACAGTCTGTGTAAAAACTGAAAGCGGCTCCCCGGCGTAGCCCCCACAATGCCCGCAACGTACGTTGCGGGCATTGTCTTATGCGCTATGTGTCAGGGCAGGATCGGGATCAGACGGCGTTGTTCCCTCTTTCGCTGGAGGAG
>JAAIGF010109340.1_pt1 | contig 25962 bp, 21 predicted proteins | sample 6487441 | NCBI WGS metagenome assembly JAAIGF01 (sample SAMN13974129, study PRJNA590717) | phyllosphere metagenome | biome: pepper field; feature: multiple bacterial spot infested pepper fields; material: pepper leaves; isolation source: leaves from pepper fields | host: Capsicum annuum ... | reverse complement strand
GAATGTCGCCCGCTTCACGGCCCTTGAAGCCGTCGAAGTAGGTCTTCCATTTGGAATCGACACTGTCCGGGGAGACGAGGTACTGCTCGTACAGATCCTCGACATAGGAGGCGTTGCCGCCGGCGAGCTGCGATGACTGCGCAAACTGCTTCAGTAGATTGTCCACGATGGAGAGTGTTTTTTCGCTTGTGGGGTAGGGCTCTGGAAGTACCCGGCAGGCAGGATGAATAGCCAGGCACGGGCGCGTTCAAACGCTCGAATTGTACCCCTATCCGCCAGCGAAGGGGCGCCGCCGCGGTCATTTCCGGACCCTCGTGTCGCTGCGGGACAGGTTGCGGCGTGCGACGGCCTTCAGATTCCGAGCGCGCGCAGTTCGCTGCATTCACGGGAACGGTCCCAGACACGCTGCAATCGCTGTTCGATCGGCTGCGAACGTGACGGCAGCGCGATGCCGGCCTCACCCTCCAGGCGGTGTCCGATCAGACGAAAGTAGTAGTCGCCCGCATCGTTCAGCGCGCAGGCGGAGGCGAGTGCGCGGTCGGCCGGATCGCTGGCCTGGCGCACCTGGATCACGCTGGGCAGCCGTTGCAGCAGGGCCAGCAGCGGCGCTCCGGCGGCCTGGATGGCGGCCGGGTCGTGCACGATCACGCGCAGCTGCTTGTCGTGCGGGCGGGTGGCGAAGCGGCGCAGGGCCGCCTGTACCGGTGGCGCGTCGAGCAGGCCGGGATCCAGCTGGTGGCTGTGCAGCCAAGCCCGGCGACGTGCGCGGTGGATGATGGCAGTGGTCATCGCGACGGCGGCAGTGTGGCTGTCGATGGCCACGGCCGCGCCCAGTGTGCGACGCATGTGCTGGTGGGCGATGCCCGCTTCCTCGAACACACTGCCTTCAGGCAGGAAGCCCAGGCGGGCGTAGAAATCGCGGGCCGGCAGCTGCGCATGCAGTTGTACCTCGCCCAGGCCGGCGGCGCTGGCTGCGTTCACCAGCTGCTCCAGCATCGCCTCGCCAACGCCTTTGCCGCGCCATCCGGCCAGCACCGCCATGCGGCCTATGCGGCCATCGGGCAGCAGCCGGCCGGTGCCTATCGGGCGGCCGTCGGCATCGTGGGCCAGAACATGCCGGCAGGCTGGATCCATCGCGTCACGTTCCAGCTGGGCCGGCACCCCCTGTTCCACTACGAACACCTGCTGGCGCACGCCATGGATGGCAGCGTGCGCGGCGGCGTGGCCGACTTCCTGGACGCGGAAGGCGGACATGCTCAGTGGCGTCGCTGGTCGGCGTCGTCGCCGTCTTCCGGGGTGTCCTCATCCTGCTCGTCGAAGCCGACCACGACTTCGATGCCATCCTCGTGCACGTTCACCTCGCGCACGTCATCGCCGAAGTGACCGGTGTCCACCGTGTCCACCGCAGCAACGACATCGGCGTCGGCGTCGAGCACCGTGCGCGGGTCTTCGTGGCCGCCGTCCGCATCGATGTCGTCCTCGTCGCCATCGTCGTCAGCATGCGGGTCGGTGAGCTGGTAGAAGCCCAGCACCATCAGTTCCTGCAATGCCTGGCGTCCCTTCGCGGACAGGCTGCGCCAGGCCGCCGCATCCAGGCGTTCCAACGCGGCGATGCGCTGGGCGTCCTTGACCGATACGCTCAGGTCCAGCCCGCTGCAGTACAGGCGCGCCCCGCGCGTGGCCCGGCGCCAGGCCAGCCGGGCCCAGGGGTGGCGTTCCAGCAGCAGGCCCTGTGCAAGCGCCTGGTCGACCTCCTCGCCGGAAGGTGCCGGGCCGCTGGGCATCACTTCGCCGGCAGCGCGGTAGGTTGTGATGAAACGCCCGAACCAGTCGCCCAGCCTGTCCGGATCGTTCATGCGGATGGCGTTGAGCGCGGTCACCACGCGGTTCATCGCTGCCACGTCGATCTCGTTGGGGTCTTCGGGCAGCTTCAGGTCAGGGTCCTGGTAGCGGATGGCCTCGTCGGCATCGACGATCAGCGCATCCAGGTAATCGCTGATGAGCTCGGCCGAGGCCGGTGCACGCATGCCGAAGGAGAACGTCAGGCAGGGGTCTTCGGCCACGCCGTTGTGCGGCACGTTCGGCGGCAGGTACAGCATGTCGCCGGGCGCGAGCACCCAGTCGTGGGTGGGCTTGAAGCGGCGCAGCAGCTTGAGTTCCACATCGTCGCGGAAATCCAGCGGCGGGCGCTTGCCGCGCAGGGATTCGCTGGCGTCGATCTGCCAGCGGCGGTGGCCGTGGCCCTGCAGCAGGAAGACATCGTACTGGTCGACATGGGCGCCGACCGAGCCGCCGGTGGCGGCGAAGCTGATCATCACATCGTCCATGCGCCAGCGCGGCAGGAAGCTGAAATGACTGATCAGCGCGCGCACGTCCGGGTCCCATTTGTCCACGTCCTGCACCAGCAGGGTCCAGTCGCGGTCGGGCAGGGCAGGGAAGACCGCTTCTGCGAACGGTCCGGTGCGCACGCGCCAGCCGTCGCTGCTGCGGTCATGTTCGATCAGCCGTGCCAGCACGCCTTCCTCGCAGGCCAGGCCGGCCAGGTCGTCGGGCATCACCGGGGTCTGGAAATCCGCGAATGCATTGCGGATCAGCAGCGGACGCTTCTGCCAGTAGTGGCGCAGGAAGGTGGCCGGGGCCATGCCCAGCGGCTGGCCGGGGCGGGCCTGGACTTCAATGGCGAGGGGTTTGAGCGTGGAGGCGGATCGGCGTGCAGCCATGGGGGAATCCTTGCAGCGGAAACAGGAGGGCGGCCCTGAGGGACGCCGATGCACCTATTGTCCGCGCTCGTGCTCCGTTGTGCACCTGCAGGATGCGGCGGCTGTTTGCGGCGCGGCTCAGCCCTGGATGCCGCCGGCCGTGAGGGCCCTGGGGTCCAGCAGCCGGCGCAGCTCGGCGTCGCCCAGTCCGCTGTCTTCCAGCGCCACATCCAGCACCGGACGCTGTTCCTTGTACGCGCGCTTGGCAATCGCCGCGGCCTTTTCATAGCCGATGATCGGGTTGAGTGCGGTCACCAGGATCGGATTGCGGTCCAGCGCCTCGCGCACGCGGTCCTCGCGTACCTTCAGCCCGGCGATGGCGCTGTCGGCCAGCAGCGTGGAAACGTTGGCCAGCAGGCCGATGCTGTCCAGCAGGTTCACAGCGATCAGCGGCAGGGTCACATTGAGCTGGAAATTGCCCGTCTGCCCGGCCACGGTGATCGCCGTGTGGTGGCCGATCACCTGCGCACAGGCCATGACCGTCGCTTCCGGAATCACCGGATTGACCTTGCCCGGCATGATCGAGCTGCCCGGCTGCAGCGCCGGCAGTTCGATCTCGCCCAGCCCGGCCAGGGGCCCGGAGTTCATCCAGCGCAGATCGTTGGCGATCTTGATCAGGGCGACCGCCAGCGCGTTGAGCTGGCCGGACAGTTCCACTGCATCGTCCTGCGCGGCCAGGCCCTCGAATTTGTTCGCGGCGCTTTCGAATTTCACCCGCGTCAGGGCCTTCAGCGCCTTGGCAACACGCTCGCCGAAGCGCGGATCGGCATTGATGCCGGTGCCGATGGCGGTGCCGCCCAGGGGCAGGCGGCGCAGCCGCTTCAGGCTGTCCTCGATGCGTTCCTGCGCCGATGCGATCTGCGCCGACCAGGCCGAGAACTCCTGCTCGAAGGTCAATGGCATCGCATCCATCAGGTGCGTGCGGCCGGTCTTGACCACCTTGCGCAGGCTGCGCCCCTTGCGGTCCAGGGTGCGCCGCAGGTGTGCCAGTGCCGGCAGCAGGTCTTCGTGCGCGGCCAGCGCGGCGGCGACCCGCAGCGCCGTGGGAATCACATCATTGGAGCTCTGCCCCTGGTTGACGTGGTCGTTGGGGTGCACCGGCGTGCGGCCGGCCTTGCCGGCCCGGTTGGCAAGCGTGGCGATGACCTCGTTGGCGTTCATGTTCGACGAGGTGCCAGAACCGGTCTGGTAGACGTCGATGGGGAAGTGCGCATCCCAGTCGCCGGCGGCGACCTGCGTGGCGGCCACCTGCACCGCCTTGGCGATGTTGCGCGGCAGGTGGCCCAGCTCGGCGTTGACACTGGCGGCGGTGCCTTTCACCAGGCCCAGGGCGCGGATGAAGCCGCGCGGCATGCGCTGGCCGGACACCGGGAAGTTGTCGACGGCGCGCTGTGTCTGCGCGCCCCACAGGGCGTCGGCAGGCACCTGCAGTTCGCCCATGCTGTCATGTTCGGTACGGAAATCCGTGGTTGACGCCTTGCTCATCAGTGCAACTCCGCATGTCTATCGTGTGGGGACGGGAAACTGCGGCTGGCATCGGGCAGGTTTCCCAGGCTGGCGGCTGCCCTCACGATAACAGGCGCGGGGTGATGGGCGCCTTTCCGGGCGGCGGCCACGGCCGGCAGGGCGCGGCACCAGCGGCCCGTGCCGGCGTAGAATGTGGCCCCCGCCGTCACCGAGTTGCCCGCCGACATGTCCGATTCCGCCCTGCTTGCCCTGTCTCCGCTCGATGGCCGCTACGCCGGCAAGGTCGACGCGCTGCGTCCGATCTTCTCCGAATACGGACTGATCAAGGCCCGCGTCAAGGTGGAAGTGGAATGGCTGCTGGCCCTGTCCAAGGAGCCGGGCATCGTCGAGCTGGCCGCGTTTTCCGATGCCGCCACCGCGCGCCTGCGTGCCCTGGCCGATGGCTTCAGCCCCGCACACGCAGCACGGGTGAAGGAGATCGAGCGCACCACCAACCACGACGTCAAGGCGGTCGAATACTTCATCAAGGAACAGTTGAAGGACGATGCCGAGCTGGCCCCGGCGCTGGAATTCGTGCATTTCGCCTGCACCAGCGAGGACATCAACAACCTCAGCTACGGCCTGATGCTTGAACAGGCGCGCCGTGAAGTCCTGCTGCCGGCCTTCGATGGCATCGCCTCCTCGCTGCGGGCGCTGGCCCACGCCCAGGCCGCGCAGCCGATGCTGTCGCGCACGCACGGGCAGACGGCGTCACCGACCACGCTGGGCAAGGAACTGGCCAATGTGGTCGCGCGACTGGAGCGCCAGCGCCGGCAGATCGCCGCGGTGGAGCTGACCGGCAAGATCAACGGCGCGGTGGGCAACTACAACGCGCATGCCATCAGCTATCCCGACATCGACTGGCCGGCCTTTGCCCAGCGCTTCGTGGAAGGCCTGGGACTGGTGTTCAACCCGTACACCACGCAGATCGAGCCGCACGACAACATTGCCGAGATCGGTGATGCGGCGCGCCGCGCCAACATCATCCTGATCGACCTTGCACGCGATATCTGGGGGTATGTGTCGCTTGGCTACTTCAAGCAGCGCCTGAAGGAAGGCGAGGTCGGTTCGTCGACCATGCCGCACAAGGTCAACCCCATCGATTTCGAGAACGCCGAGGGCAATTTCGGCATCGCCAACGCACTGTTCGAGCATTTCAGCGCCAAGCTGCCCATCAGCCGCTGGCAGCGCGACCTCACCGATTCCACGGTGCTGCGCGCGCTGGGCACGGCGTTCGGACACACCCAGGTGGCCCTGGATTCGCTGGCCAAGGGGCTGGGCAAGCTGGAAGTGAATCCGCAGCGCCTGGATGCGGACCTGGATGCGGCCTGGGAAGTCCTGGCCGAAGCGGTGCAGACGGTGATGCGCCGGCATGGCCTGCCGAACCCGTACGAGCAGCTCAAGGCGCTTACCCGCGGCCAGGGCATCACCGCCGATTCGATGCGTGCCTTCGTGGAAACGCTCGAGCTGCCGGAAGAGGCCAGGCAGCGCCTGCGCGAACTGACGCCGGCCGGCTATGTCGGCCTGGCGGCGGAACTGGCCCGGAACGTCTGACCAGCTGATCCGGCGGCGAAGTCCAGCCGATGCATGATCGGCTGGACGCCCTGCTGCGCTGGGCGGCCCGGCGAAGCCGCTCGCTGCCGCTTCAGCGGCGATCGGCCTGCAGGTTGCCGAAACTTTCGGTGTAATCCTTGAACTCCGGAATCACCTGCGGCAGGTCGGCCGGGATCGGCTGCATGCCTGCCGGCGGCGTGATCTTCACCGGCCTGCGGTCCGGATCGGCCGGCGCATCGACCAGCGTGTTCTGGCGCAGCACCTGCAGCTGGCCGAACATCTGCTGCAATACCTGCTGCTGTTCCGCGCGCAGCGGAATCTCGATCTCGTCCACCTTCATGTGGCCGTCGGGCAGGATGATGATGTTCGGGGCGGGCGCGCGACGCACGGTGACCATGCCGTCGCTGACGGTCACCTTGGGCTTGCCGCGCTCGGCGCGGTGGTTGCGGTATTCCTGGTCGCAGCCGGCAAGGCCCACGCAGAGCAGGGCGGCCAGCAGCACAAAGCGCTTTTTCATGGGCTTCTCCATGGTGGTCCGTGGAAGGGGAAGCCCGCTAGTGTAATGCCCGGCCGCACCGGCGGCGTCCGTTGCGGCCGGGTGCGCTCATTGGTCGCAGTCGTCGACGTCGTCCTGGTCCATCGTGGCATACGGTGCGAATGCCGGCAGCGACGCCGCCAGCTGCCGCTGCGACGCCAGCAGCGCCGGCAGCCTTTCGCAGATGCGGTTGGCCTGCGCCTTGAGCTTGTCGGCCTCGGCGTTGATGTTCGCCTCGATGTCGCTGGTGTTGCCGGAAAACACCCCCTTCAATGCTTCGCCGGCGGCCTTCGCGCCCAGGTTCGCACCGGCCACGCCTACATCCATGCCGGCCTGCGCGATGGCTTCCAGCTGGTGGCGGTAATCGAGCAGTTGGCTGCGTTGCGCCGGCGTCGTCGCCACCTCACGGCCATCCACCAGCAGCTGCCCCTGCGGAGTGATCTCCCCACGTGACGCGCCCTTGGCAGACAGCTTGAAGTTGCCCTCGGCCATCTTCCTGCGGGCCTTGTCGGTAGCCTCCTGTACCTTGCGGCCGAAGGAGTGGGTGGACGCGGTGGCGGCGTCGGCGGCATCGCTGCCGCGCTCGCCACAGGCGGCCAGCGGCAGTGCCAGCAGCAGCGCCGGCAGGACAATCCAGGTCTTCATTGCGTTCTTCCTCTGCGAAAGGGGTTACTTGCCGCGCGGCAGGCTGACGGTTCCCCGCACGTCGCGATGACGCACGTCGCCGCTGCCGCTGCGTTCCACGGTGAGCGCACCGCCCACGCCTTCGGCCTTGATGTCGCCGGAGCCGTGGCTGCGCACACGTACGCTGCCGCCCACGTCACTCAGCTCGGTATCGCCGGAGCCGACGACGCCGATCTCCACGTTGCCGCGTACCTGGCGCGCTTCGGTATCGCCGGAGCCGACGGTGTCGATGCGCAGGTTGCCATCGATATCGCGCAGTTCGACCTCGCCCGAGCCGAGGCTGCCGACGTGGACATCGCCGCGGATGTTGCTGGCCTTGGCTTCGCCGGAACCGACCGAAAGCAGGTCAAGCCTGCCGGCACCATCGACCCGCAGGTCGCCCGAGCCCACCGAGGCGTGCACGCTTCCGGTGGTGCGCAGGGCATCCACGTCGCCGGAGCCGAGATCCACGCTGAGCGCGCGCGCGCCCTCGATGCGCGCATCGCCGGAGCCCACCTTGAGCTGCACCATCACGTTGTCCGGTACGCTGCCACGCATGTCCAGCCAGGCATAGTTCTGGCCGGTCAGCCACGAGTTGCGGCCTTCGCGGCGCAGGCTGACGACCAGCTTGTCGCCTTCGCGGCGCTGGGTGACGGTCAGCTGCGGCAGCCATTCGGCCTTGGAGGCACAGGCGCGGCCGGTTACGCCGGGTGCGCCGCTGCCTGCCTGCAGCCGCAGATCGTGCTGGTTGACCTCGAACACCACGGTCTTCGCGCCGGCAAGTTGCAGCTGCAGATCGCGGTTTTCGGTGAACTGGCAGGGCGCGTCGCTGGCCACCGCAGCCAGCGGCAGCAGCAACAGGGAGGTGCAGGCAAGCAGGGTGCGCATGGCGATGGGCTCCTTGGTGGTCAGATTTCGCCGGCGCGGCGGCGCAGGCGGATGGCGAGGACGATGAACACGACGCCGAACGCAGCCCCGATCCACAGCTCCGGGGTTGCCAGCGTGCGCAGCTGGCTGGCGGGCGAGAGCAGGGTGGCCAGGTTCTGCATGTCTTCGCTGGGTCCTGCCGGCTGTACCCGGTACAGCAGGTCAGTGCCCGGGAAGGCGCCCAGCAGCAGGCGACCGACCACGTGCTGCCAGAACCAGCCGGCGCCGCTGTCGAACAGCTGCATGATGTTGGTGGTGGAGACCACCACCCCCGCGAACACCGGCAGCATCACCGCCCACAGGAACGGCTTGCTCTTCGCCCATGCCGAGCACAGCAGCAGCCAGCCGGCGGTGGGCAGCGCCCACAGCGCATACACCGGTATCCATGCCAGGTGGCCTGCGGCCAGGGTCAACGGATGGCTGGGACCCCACAACAGTGCCAGCGGGCTGCCACCATGGGCCAGCACCACGATGCTCAGCATCGCCATGAAGCACAGCATGGTCAGCAGCGAGGCCACCACTGCGATCAGCGGCGCCACCAGCAGGGCGCTCAGTGCCTTGGACAGCACGGTCTGGGTGTCCGACAGCGGCAGCGATTTCCAGAACAGGATGCTGCGGTCGCGGCGGTCGTCGTAGAGCGCGCCCAGGCAGTAGAAGAACACCACGAAGCCGAGCACGATGAACGGCCAGGTGGAACTCAGGGTCACGGTCAGGTCCATGGCCTGGCCGAGCTGCACCCGATCGGCCGCATCCAGACTGCCGGTGAGCAGCGCCAGGTCCAGTCCGTTGACGTTGATGCCATCCACGTGGAGGTTGCCGTCTGCGGCGGCGCGGCGCAGTGCGAACAGGCCCAGCACGATGCCCAGTGTACTCATCAGCAGCGATGCCACGCCGGCGATGAAGGGCGCATACAGGAAGCCACCGCGGTTTTCCCAGTATTCGCGCTTGAGCAGCCAGCGCAGCGTACTGGTGCTGCTGATGGGATGGTTCACGGCGTTCATGCGTAGGTTCCCTTCATGATGGCGACGAACAGGTCGGCCAGGCCGGGGCTGCGGATCTCGCCGAGGCTGGCCAGCTGGGCACGCGGGACGTTGTCATACAGCAGCACGGATTTGCCGAAAGGCAGTGCGCGTTCGTCGATGGGTTGCAGGGCACGGGCATTGCCGAGCTGGTCGGCGTTGGACAGTACTTCGGTATAGCGTTCGCCCACTTCATCCATTTCCGCGCTCAGCACCACCTTGCCGTCGCGGATGAACATGACATCGGTGAGGATGTGTTCGATCTCCTCTACCTGGTGGGTGGTGACGATGATGGTCTTCTGCTCGTCGAAATAGTCCTCCAGCAGGCGCTGGTAGAACTCCTTGCGGTACAGGATGTCCAGGCCGAGGGTGGGCTCGTCGAGCACCAGCACGCGCGCGTCGATGGCCATCACCAGCGCAAGGTGCAACTGCACGATCATGCCCTTGGACAGCTCCCGCACCCGCTGTTTCGGCTGCAGGCGCGTGGTGGAAAGGAAGCGCTCGCAGCGCGCGCGGTCGAAGCGGGGATGCACGCCGGCCACGAAATCGATGGCTTCGCGCACCTTCATCCAGCGCGGCAGCACGGCCACATCGGCGATGAAGCAGATGTCGTTCATCAGCTCGTCGCGGTGGCGGCGAGGGTCCCTGCCGAGCACGCTCAGCTCGCCCTCCACCGATGACAGCCCCAGCACCGCCTTCAGCGCGGTGGTCTTGCCGGCGCCGTTCGGCCCGATCAGGCCGACGATGCGCCCGGCGGGGATGCTGAAGCTGGTGTTGTCCAGCGCGAGAGTGCGCTTGTAGGCCTTGCGCAGGCCGCGCGCGGTGATCACATCCTGGCTCGTCACGGCATTCATGGGTTCTTCCCCTGGGGCAACAGTTCATTCACGTCCAGGCCCAGGCGCTGGATGCGCTCGAGCACGGCCGGCCATTCTTCATTGAGGAAGCGGTCGCGTTCGCTGCTGCGCAACTGGCTGGCTGCCTCCTCGGTCATGAACATGCCCAGGCCGCGGCGCTTTTCCACCAGGCCTTCATCGGCCAGTTCCTGGTAGGCCCGCGATACGGTGATGGGGTTGAGCTGGTAGTCGGCCGCCACCTGGCGTACCGAGGGCAGGGCGTCGCCCGGCCTGATGATTCCGTCGAGCATCATGGCGATCACGCGCTCCTTCAATTGACGGTAGATGGGAGCACCATCGCTCCACTGGATATCGCTCATGGTCAGCTCCGGGAATTCAGCGACTGTGCGAAGGAAAAATACGGCATGGACAGGGAGCTGTTCAGCCGCCGTGGGGGGGCGGGTGCCGGGGACGCATCTCCGGCAGCCGGCACGGCCGCATCCTGCAGACCTTCCACCAGCGGGACGGCGCCGGCGTTGCCGGGCCGGACCCCTGCCGCTGCACATACACACAGGGACAGGACCAGCAGGCCGGCCGCACTGGCGATCGGTCCGGCATTGCGGTGTCGCATCATGTTCTTCATGGAGCGGCCCTGTCTCAGGTGACTGGTGTTGTAGTCAACTATAACACCTGATGTGACGTGTGCAACAGGGGCGGATACAGCGAGCTGAGTTCGTTCAGGTAATCCCGTCGCCACGCCTCCGGGAATACCGCAAACGCAGGCCGCACAGGTCTGGCGGGGGTGCGCGGCGATGCTATAGTCCGGCGCGAAACATGGGCTGCGGCCCTGCCAACCCCCTTCGCCAGGATGCCTGTGCCATGTCCGTCATTGTTTCCCAGATGCCACCCTGCCGGTATTCGACCCGCACACCACGCAAGGCTGTCCGCGGACTGGCGGCGCTGGTCGCGGCGGCCTGCCTTGCGCTTGCCGCCCCCGCGTTCTCTGCCGATTCCGCCGACGACCTGCTGGATGTGGCCTATCGCCCGCTGGCCGGCAAGGAACCGGTCAACCTGAAGCAGCGCTACCACGGCCGCGTGCTGCTGGTGGTCAATACCGCCAGCAAGTGTGGTTTCACGCCGCAGTACGAAGGGCTGGAGGCGCTGCAGAAGAAGTACGCCGGGCGCGGGCTCAGCGTGCTCGGCTTCCCCTCCAACGATTTCAAGGGGCAGGAGCCTGGCGATGAAGCGCAGATCCAGGAGTTCTGCACACTGACCTACGGCGTGAAGTTCCCGATGTTCCAGAAGGTGCATGTCGTCGGCGACAAGGCAACGCCCTTGTATCAGCGCCTTGCCGCCGCCAGCGGTGTCGCGCCTGGCTGGAATTTCCACAAATACCTGATAGGCCGCGATGGCCGCCTGGTGGCGCAGTTCCCCAGCAAGGTCGCCCCGGATGACGGGGAACTGGTCGCGGCCATCGAACGCGCACTGGCGGCACCGGCGACCCATTGATCCGCGCCGCACGCCTCGACATCCGGGACATGCGTGCGACAATGAACGTTTTCGCGCCGACGTCGGCGTCTTTTCACTTCCAGGAATGCAACACATGAAGATGGGAATGCGTGGCGCTGCGGCGTCGGTTCTGATTCTGGCGATGGGCACCACCGGCGTGGCGCTGTCGCAGCAACCGGCCGCTGCACCGGCAGCCGCCAAGGAGACCAGCAGTTTGAATTCCAAGCAGAAGCTCAGCTACGCCATTGGTGGTGATGTCGCCCGTTCGCTCGAAGCGATCAAGGACCACATCGATCTGGCCGCCATGCGCGATGCCGTGCAGGCCATGTTCGACGGCAAGCAGCCGCTGATCACCCAGGCCGATGCACAGAAGACCGACGCCGCGCTGCGCCAGGTCATGATGGTCGCCAGCGGCCAGCAGGTGCCGGGCATGGCGCCGGGCTCGGCGCCGCCGAAGGTGGACAACCGCCAGGTGGGCCTGATGCTGGGCAGCTACATGGTCGGCCCGTCGCTGGCGCAGCTGAAGGACGATATCGAGCTTGACGCGCTGTTCGACGCGGTCAGGACCAGCTTCTCCGGCGGCCAGCCGAAGATCAGCGAAGAAGAGGGCGCTGCCACCCTGCAGGCGTTCATGGCCACCAAGCAGGCTGAAATGCAGGCCAAGGCCGCACAGCTGGGCCAGACCAACCGTGCCGAGGGCAACGCGTTCCTGGCAAAGAACAAGACCGTTCCGGGCGTGGTCACCACGGCTTCGGGCCTGCAGTACCAGGTCATCCGTCCGGGCAGCGGCGAGCGTCCGCTGCCGACCAGCAAGGTCAAGGTGAACTACGAGGGCAAGCTGCTGGACGGCACCGTGTTCGACAGCAGCTACCAGCGTGGCCAGCCGGTTGAATTCGGCCTGGACCAGGTGATCAAGGGCTGGACGGAAGGCGTCGCGCTGATGCCGGTCGGTTCGAAGTACCGTTTCTGGATCCCGGGTGACCTGGCCTACGGCGAAACCGGTACCCAGGGTGGCCCCATCGGCCCGAACGCCACGCTGACCTTCGACGTCGAACTGCTGGGCGTGCAGCCGTAAGGCGCACGCAGGAGCCAAGCGAATGCGCGTTGCGATCTTCGGCACCGGCTATGTCGGCTTGGTCACCGGCACCTGCCTGGCCGAGGTAGGCCACCAGGTGACCTGCGTGGACGTCGACCAGGCCAAGGTGGATGGCCTGTGCCGCGGCATCATCCCGATCTACGAACCGGGACTGGAGCCGATGGTCAAGGAAAACCACGCGGCCGGGCGGCTGGCCTTCACCAGCGATGCCGCGCCGGCCATCGACGGCTGCCCGGTGGTGTTCATCGCCGTGGGCACGCCGCCGGACGAGGATGGCAGCGCGGACCTGCAGTATGTGCTGGCCGTGGCACGCACCATCGGCCAGCACCTGCGCGCGCCGGCCGTGGTGGTGAACAAGTCCACGGTGCCGGTGGGAACCGCCGACAAGGTGCGCGCGGCGATCGCGGCCGAACTGCAGACGCGTGGTGTCGACATCGCGTTCGACGTGGTGTCCAACCCCGAGTTCCTCAAGGAAGGCGACGCGGTGGCCGACTGCATGCGTCCAGACCGGATCGTGGTGGGATCGGCGGATGCCGGGTCGGTGGCGGTGATGCGCCGCCTGTATGCGCCGTTCAACCGCAACCACGACCGCGTGGTGGAAATGGACGTGCGCTCGGCGGAGCTGACCAAGTACGCGGCGAACGCCATGCTGGCGACCAAGATTTCGTTCATGAACGAAATCGCCAACATCGCCGAGCGCGTCGGTGCCGACGTGGAGCAGGTGCGCAAGGGCATTGGTTCGGACCCGCGCATCGGCTGGCACTTCATCTACCCGGGTGCCGGCTATGGCGGTTCCTGCTTCCCCAAGGATGTACAGGCGCTGGCGCGTACCGCCCAGCAGGCCGGTGTGCAGCCAAGGTTGCTGGATGCGGTGGAAGCGGTCAACGACGCGCAGAAGGGCCATCTGTTCGAGCTTGTCCAGCGCCATTACGGTGACGACCATGCCCTGCGTGGACGCACCTTCGCGGTATGGGGCCTGGCCTTCAAGCCCAACACCGACGATATGCGCGCCGCATCCAGCCGCCGCCTGCTGCAGCAGCTGTGGGATGCCGGTGCGCGCGTGCAGGCCTACGATCCGGAAGCGCTGGACGAGGCGCGCCGCATCTTCGGGCAGCGCGATGACCTGCAACTCTGCGATGACGCTGCAGCCGCGCTGGCCGGTGCCGATGCACTGGTGGTGGTGACCGAATGGAAGCAGTTCCGCAGCCCGGATTTCGCCCAGCTGCGTGAAGCGCTTGCCGATGCGGTGGTGTTCGATGGCCGCAATCTTTACGAACCTGCCGATGCTGAAGCGGCGGGACTGGCGTATTACGGAATCGGCCGGGGGCGTTCCCTGCATGTCTGAGATGCCCAGCGAACGCGAGCAGGCGCTGGAAGCGCGCCTGGTTGAACTGGAGATGCGTGTTTCCTTCCAGGAACAGGCATTGGCCGAATTGAGCGAGGCGCTGGCCGACGCACGCATGGAGGGCACCCGCAACGAGGGCCTGATGCGGGTGCTGCTGGAGGATCTGGGCAAGGTCCGCAACGCGCTGTATTCCTCTGATCCGGTGGACGAGCCGCCACCGCCGCACTACTGACTTTTCTCTATGAGCGATACCCTCCGCGACCAGTTGATGGGGCTGGGCTTCAAGCCGGCGCCCAAGCCCGAACGCAGCAACGACAGAAAGCCGGACCGCAGGGCGGAGGGGCGCCGTGATGGTCGCCCGTCCGGCAAGCCGGCGCCGGGCAACAGGCCGCCAGCGGCCAGGTCCGGCGAGCCGCGTGCCGGACAGGCCCGGCGGGGAAATCCCGGGCAGCGACCGAACCGTGCGCAGGGCGCGCGCAAGCCGCGTTCGCAGGAAGAGATCGACCTGGCGAAGGCCTATGCCATCCGTGCGCAGCGCGAGAAGGAAGAGCGCATCGAGGCCGAACGCCTGAAGCAGGAAGAAGCGCGTCAGCGTCGCGAGGCGAAGGCGAAGCTGGAAGCGCTGCTGAAGGACCAGACGCTCAATGCCGAAGATGCCGACATCGCACGGCATTTCCCGTATGGCGGCAAGATCAAGCGCATCTATGTGACTGCCACGCAGCTCAAGGCCCTCAATGCCGGTGAGCTGGGCGTGGTGCAGCTGGGGGGGCGCTACGTGCTGGTGACCGCTGCGCTGCTGTCGCAGGCCGAAGCGATCTTCCCTCCGGCGGTGGCGCTGAAGGTGGATCCGGATGCGCCGGTCGAGGACGACCCGTACGCGGATCCGCAGTACCAGGTGCCAGACGACCTGGTGTGGTGAGCGAAGCACGGTGAGACAGGGGGCGACGGTGGCCGGTGGCGGCCGTCGCTTCTCATCGGGTTCGGCGCTGTGCGCTGGCAGCGACGGAGCAGGGAGTGCACATGAGCAATGATCCCGGCCGCGGCTATGTGCCGCATATCGATGGGCTGCGCGCGATCGCCGTGCTGGCGGTCATCGCCTTCCATTTGAAGGCGGCGTGGTTGCCGGGCGGCTTTACCGGCGTGGATGTGTTTTTCGTGATTTCCGGCTTCGTGGTCAGTGCGTCGGTGCATCGCCTGCCGCCGCTGCCACTGGGTGCATCGCTGCTGCGTTTCTACTCGCGCCGGCTGCGGCGCATCGCCCCGGCGCTGCTGGCGTGCCTGCTGCTGACGGCGCTGGCCAGCGTGATGTTCATTCCCGAGTCCTGGCTCAGCGAGGCCAGCGACAAGACGGGCCGGATGGCGTTCGTCGGCTTCAGCAACTGGGTGCTGGCCGGCGGCGGCAACGATTATTTCGAGCCGCGGGCCGAGTTCAATCCCTATACCCATACCTGGTCGCTGGGTGTGGAAGAGCAGTTCTACCTGCTGTTTCCGCTGCTGTTCCTGGCCTGGTCGCGCGGCGGCCGCGCGCGATGGCTGTCGCTGGGCCTGTTCACGGCAGCCACGGCCGCTTCGCTGGCCTGGGCGATCACGCTCTCCAGCCAGCCGGAGCAGGCGGTACGCGCCTTCTACATGACCACCACGCGGTTCTGGCAGCTGGGTGTGGGCGTGCTGCTGTTCCAGCTGCTGCATGTGCGCGGCGATGCGCACGTGGCCACCGGGCAGCCCGGACCGCTGGCGCCACTGTGGTCGTTGCTGTCGGCAGCGATGCTGGGGCTGCTGGGCTGGAGCGTGTGGTCGGCGCGCGCGGGTCATTCACCGTGGCCCGATGGCCAGTACGTGGTGCTGGCCACGGCCCTGCTGTTGCTTGCGCTGCATCATCATCCGCGTGCGCTGGTGGGCCGCGTGCTGGCGTGCGCGCCGATGCGGCGCATCGGCCTGCTTTCGTATTCGTTGTACCTGTGGCATTGGCCGGTGTTCGTGCTGATGCGCTGCACCATCGGCCTGGACACACCGGCGAGGATGCTGGCCGCGCTGGCCCTTGTGTTCGTGCTGGCCTGGCTGTCCTGGCGCTTCGTGGAGCGGCCGTTCCGTGGATCACTGGCGCCACGGCTGCGCCCTGGCCGCTGGGTGGCCGTGGGCATTGCCGCGCTGCTGGTGGGCGCGGGCCTGCAGGTGACGCTGTACAAACAGGCCGCACATGTATCACTGAGCACCGTCAGCCGCCATCCGCTGGATTGGTATCCGTATGCCAAAGGGCTGAAGCAGGAGTATCCGGATTGCCGGTTGCAGCGTGGGCAGGAAGGTTTCGATGGCGGCAGCATGCGGGTGTTCCAGCGCGGTCAGTGCACCCGGCCGGTGCCGCAGGGCATGCCCGCGCAGGTGTTCGTGGCCGGCGATTCGCACGCCATGGGCTATGTGGAGCTGCTGCAGCGGCTGGCGCTGGAAGACGGCGTCACGGTGCGCCTGTACGGCCGTGGCGGCTGTCCGCTGGTGAGTCTGCAGCAGTGGCGGGACCCGGCTGCCGGGTGCCCGGACTACGATGCGAGCGTGCGTGCCGATATCGCCCGCCGCGCCCGGCCGGGCGACGTGGTGCTGCTGTCATCGCTGCGCTTGCCGCGGCTGGCGGATCAGTTCGAACGCTATGACGCGCGCGCCGCCCAGGAAAGCGAGCACAGTGCGCAGGCGGCGGCCGGGCGTGTGAGGGAGATCGAGCAGGCCATCGAGGAGTGGCGGCCACTGGCCGACGCGGGCGTGCGCATCCTGCTGGAGGCACCCAGACCGGTGCTGCCGGCACCGCCATACCGCTGTTCGGACCGTTTCAATGCCGGCAATGCGGTATGCGCCGGGGGGCTGCAGATCCAGCGGACGACGATGGAGCAGTTCCGTGCGCCAGCGCTGCAGGCATTGCGTGCGGTAGCGGCTGGCCTGCCGGGAGCGCGCGTATGGGATCCGTTGCCGCTGTTGTGCGAAGCGGACGTGTGCGCCTCGCAGCGCGATGGCCGGCCTGTGCTGTTCGACGGTGACCACCTGAGTGGCTACGGCAACCGCCTGTTGTTGCCCTCATTGCAGGCGGAGCTGGTGCGGGCCGGGCCGTGATCGGCTTGGTGCGGCCGCATGCCAGCCCGGATGCTGGCGATCACTCCGGGTCGTAGTCCAGGTTCGAAGCCAGCCAGCGCTCGGCCTGCGCGCGGTCCACGCCCTTGCGGCGCGCGTAATCGGCCACCTGTTCGCGGCCCAGCCGGCCGACCACGAAGTACTGGCTCTTCGGGTGGCTGAAGTAGTAACCGGATACCGCTGCGGTCGGCAGCATGGCGAAGCTTTCGGTGAGTTGCATGCCGGCATGGGTTTCGGCGTCCAGCAGGTCGAACAGCGTCCGCTTCTCGCTGTGTTCCGGGCAGGCCGGATAGCCGGGCGCCGGGCGGATGCCTCGATACTGTTCGTGGATGAGCGCCTCGTTGTCCAGCGCCTCACCCGCGTCGTAGCCCCAGAACCCGGTGCGCACGCGCTGGTGCAGGCGTTCGGCCAGCGCTTCGGCCAAGCGGTCGGCCAGTGCCTTCAGCAGGATGGCGTTGTAATCGTCGTGGTCGGCTTCGAAGCGCGCTACGTGGGCGTTGATACCGATGCCGGCGGTTACCGCGAAAGCACCGATCCAGTCCTGCTGCCCGCTGTCGGCCGGTGCGATGAAATCGGCCAGGCAGAAGTCCGGGCGCTCGGCCGGCTTGTCCACCTGCTGGCGCAGGAAGTGCAGCGTGGTTTCGCCATCAGGGTGCTGTACGCGGACGTCGTCGCCGACGCTGTTGGCCGGCCACAGGCCGAACACGGCCTTCGCCTGCAGCCACTTCTCCTCGACGATGCGGTCGAGCATCGCCCGGGCATCGCGGTACAGCTCGCTGGCCTGGCTGCCGACGATCTCGTCGCTGAGGATGGCAGGGTACTTCCCGGCCAGTTCCCACGCCTGGAAGAACGGTGTCCAGTCGATGTAGTCGACCAGTTCTGCCAGTGGATAGTCCTCGAAAACGTGCAGGCCGGGCTGTTTCGGTACGGGGGGGGTATAGCGGCTCCAGTCGTCCTGGAACTTCTGGCCGCGCGCATGCTCCAGCGACACCAGGCGTTTGGCGTCGCCACGGTTGCGGTGGCGCTGGCGGATATCGGCGTAGTCGGCTTCGTTGGCGGCCACGAAGGCGTCGCGCAGCTCGCGCGAGATCAGCGACTGCGCCACCCCGACCGCGCGCGAGGCATCCTTCACCCACACGGTGGGCGCCGTGTAGTGCGGGTCGATCTTCAGCGCGGTATGCGCCCGCGAGGTGGTTGCCCCGCCGATCAGCAACGGCAGGGTGAAGCCCTGGCGCTGCATCTCGCGCGCCACGTGGCTCATCTCTTCCAGTGACGGGGTGATCAGGCCGGACAGGCCGATGATGTCGGCATTCTCGGCGCGCGCCGCGTCAAGGATCTTCTGCACCGGCACCATCACGCCCAGGTCGACGACATCGAAGTTGTTGCAGGCCAGGACCACGCCGACGATGTTCTTGCCGATGTCGTGGACATCGCCCTTCACCGTGGCCATGATGATCTTGCCGTTGCTGCGCGCGGTGTCGCCGCTGCGGGCTTTCTCGGCTTCGATGTACGGCAGCAGGTAGGCGACGGCCTTCTTCATCACGCGGGCGGACTTCACCACCTGCGGCAGGAACATCTTGCCGGCACCGAACAGGTCGCCGACCACGTTCATGCCGTCCATCAGCGGGCCCTCGATCACGTCCAGGGGACGCTGTGACTGCACGCGGGCTTCTTCGGTATCGGCCTCCACCCACGCGTCCAGCCCATGCACCAGCGCATGCGCCAGACGTGCGTGCACCGGCTTTTCGCGCCAGCCCAGGTCTTCAACGACTGCCGCGCCCTTCCTGCCCTTGTAGCGTTCGGCGATTTCCAGCAGGCGTTCGGTGCCATCGCGGCGACGGTTGAGGATCACATCCTCCACGCGCTCGCGCAGCTCCGGATCCAGCTCGTCGTAGATCGGCATGGCGCCGGCATTGACGATGCCCATGTCCATGCCGGCGGCGATGGCGTGGTACAGGAATACCGAATGGATCGCCTGGCGCACCGTTTCATTGCCGCGGAACGAGAACGACACATTGGAGACGCCACCGGAAACATGGCAGTGCGGCAGCGTGCGCTTGATGATGCGGGTGGCTTCGATGAAGTCCACCGCGTAGTTGTCATGCTCCTCGATGCCGGTGGCGACGGCGAAGATGTTCGGGTCGAAGATGATGTCCTGCGGGGGGAAGCCCACCTCATCCACCAGGATGCGGTAGGCGCGGGTACAGATTTCCACCTTGCGCGCGCAGGTGTCGGCCTGGCCATCTTCGTCGAAGGCCATCACCACGGCGGCGGCACCGTAGCGCAGTACCTTGCGTGCATGTTCCACGAACAGCGCCTGGCCTTCCTTGAGCGAGATGGAATTGACCACGCTCTTGCCCTGCAGGCATTTCAGGCCGGCTTCGATGACGCTCCATTTCGACGAATCGACCATCACCGGGATGCGGGCGATGTCCGGCTCGGACATGATCAGGTTGAGGTAGCGCGTCATCGCCTTTTCGGAATCGATCAGGCCCTCGTCCATGTTGACATCGAGGATCTGTGCGCCGCTGGCCACCTGCTGGCGCGCCACTTCCACCGCTTCCTCGTAGCGTTCTTCCTTGACCAGCTTGCGGAACTGCGCGCTGCCGGTGACGTTGGTGCGTTCGCCCACATTGACGAACAGCAGGTCCGGGGTGATGACCAGCGGTTCCAGGCCGGACAACCGGGTGTGCGGCGTAGTGCTCATGCTGCGTGCTGCTCCTGCAGGCCGGGCAGGGCGCGTGGCGGCAGGTCGGCCACGGCCCGGGCGATGGCGCGGATGTGGTCGGGCGTGGAACCGCAGCAGCCCCCCACCAGGTTCAGCAGCCCGGCCTCGGCGAAGCCGCGCAGGGTGGCCGCCATTTCCTCGGGTGTCTCGTCGTACTCGCCGAAGGCATTGGGCAGGCCCGCATTGGGATGGGCGCTGACATGGCAGTTCGCCACCTGCGACAGGGTTTCCACGTGCGGGCGCATCGCATCGGCGCCGAGTGCGCAGTTGAGGCCGATGGACAGCGGCCGCGCATGCGCCAGCGAAGCATGGAATGCCTCGGCCGTCTGTCCGGACAGCGTGCGCCCTGAGGCATCGGTGATGGTGCCGGAAATCATCACCGGCAGCCGATGGCCGCGTGCATCGAAGGCTTCTTCCACCGCGAACAGCGCAGCCTTGGCGTTGAGCGTATCGAAGATGGTTTCCACCATGATGGTGTCCGCGCCGCCGTCGATCAGTCCCTCCACGGCTTCGCGGTAGGTGTCGCGCAGTTCGTCGAAACTGGTGTTGCGAAAGCCCGGGTCGTTGACATCAGGGCTGATGGAGGCGGTGCGGCTGGTAGGCCCGAGCACGCCGATCACGAACCGCGGCTTGTCCGCAGTGGTTGCCTCGACGGCGTCGCAGCAGGCGCGCGCCACAGCCGCACCTGCCTTGTTCAGTTCGTACACCAGATGTTGCAGGTGATAGTCCGCCTGGCTCACCGAGGTGGCGTTGAAGGTATTGGTTTCCACCAGATCCGCACCGGCCTGCAGGTAATCGGTGTGGATGGCGGCGATGATGTCCGGACGGGTCAGCAGCAGCAGGTCGTTGTTGCCCTTCAGGTCGTGGCCCTGTGGTGCGCCGTGGTCGCAGCCGGGGCTGTGCGCGTGTGCCGCCGGTGTGTTGTCGAAGCCGCCGGCGAAACGCTCGCCGCGGTAATCCTGTTCCTGCAGACCGTGGCGCTGGATCATGGTGCCCATCGCACCGTCGATGACCAGGATGCGCTCGCGCAGCGCGGCAAGCAGGGCGTGGGTACGTTCGGGATGCAGCCAGGGCAGGGCGGACACGGCAACCTCAGGGCTTGCTGGCGATCAGCGAGATCACTTCGAAATGGGGAGGGCGTTTCTCGCGGGTCACCGTTTCCAGGCTGGATACCTGCAGGCCGGCCTTGTCGACGAACTTCTTCAGTTCCTTGTCGCTGAAGCCCAGGTTGACGTGGCCGTAGGCATCCACCGCCGCCTTGTGCTCATGGCGCGCCAGGCTGCACAGCAGCAGCCGGCCGCCGGGACGCAGCACGCGCGCGGCCTCGGTCACCGCCTGCGCCGGCTTGCTGGCGTAGGTGAGCGCGTGCATCAGCACCACCAGGTCGAAGCTGCGGTCCTTGAAGGGCAGGGCATGCATGTCGCCTTCGCGCACTTCCACGTTGGGCAGGCGGCGCAGGCGTTCGCTGGCCGCCGCCACCACCCGTGCGCTGGTGTCGATGCAGACATAACGCCGCGCATGCGGGGCGACCAGCTCGGCCAGCACGCCATCGCCGGAGGCGATATCCAGCACGTCGCCGGTTTCCAGCAGTGGCAGCGCAGTGCGCGCCAGTGCCTCCCAGGTGCGGCCGGGAGAGTAATGGCGCTCCATGTCGCCGGCCACGCTGTCAGCCCAGTTCTGGTCGGCGGCACGGCTGGCCAGCACCGAGGCGACGCGTTCGGCGTCCTGGCGCAGCAACGGATCGTCGCTGCCGGTGCTCAAGGCGTGCCACAATGCACGCTGTGCCGGGTCCAGCTGGGCGTCGTCGAAGCGGTAGTAGGCCGATACGCCGGCACGCCGGTCACGCACCAGCCCGGCTTCCTTCAGGCGTGCCAGGTGGGTCGATACCCGGGGCTGTGCCAGCCGGGTGATCGCCGAAAGCTCGGCCACCGTCAGTTCTTCCTGCTCCAGCAGCGCCAGCAGGCGCACCCGGGTGGCATCGGCGAACACCTTCAGGCGGGTCGACCAGTCCTCGAGATCCATAATATCCACATATCGCGATAGAGAGATATTTTCGCTGTCCGGCGCCATCCGGTCAAGCCGCCCCGGTTCATTCGTTGCACGGCAAGGCTTCAGCCGGGCAGAGTCCGGCTCTACCCCCGCTGCGCGGCAAGGTTCCAGCGGGCCGGGGTCCACAGTCAGCCGTCAATGCCGCCACGCCAGTACAATCGCCCGACCATTATCCCGGGAGGGGCGTTGTGGATTTCAGCTTTACCGAAGAGCAGTTGATGCTGCAGGACGTGGCGCGGCGCATCGCGCAGGAAAAGATCGCTCCCAGCGCGGAGCACCATGACCGCAGTGGCGAGTTCCCGCTGGAGAACATCCGGCTGCTCGGCGAAAACGGCCTGATGGGCATCGAAGTGCCCACCGAGTATGGCGGAGCGGGCATGGACCCGGTCGCCTACGTGCTGGCGATGGTGGAGGTCGCCGCTGGCGATGCAGCGCATTCGACCATCATGTCGGTCAACAATTCGCTGTTCTGCAACGGCATCCTGACCCATGGCAATGAAGCGCAGAAACAGAAGTACGTGCGCGCGATCGCCGAAGGCGAGGCCATCGGCGCCTTCGCGTTGACCGAGCCGCAGTCTGGTTCCGACGCCACCGCCATGCGCTGCCGCGCGATGAAGCAGGACGATGGCACGTACATCATCAACGGCAAGAAGAGCTGGATCACCTCCGGGCCGGTCGCCCGGTACATCGTGCTGTTCGCCATGACCGATCCGGACAAGGGCGCGCGCGGCATCACCGCGTTCCTGATCGACACGGAGAACCCCGGCTTCGGCCGTGGCAAGACCGAGCCGAAGCTGGGCATCCGTGCCTCGGCCACCTGCGAGATCGAATTCAACGATTACGTGGCGCAGGCTGAAGACGTGCTGGGCCAGGAAGGCGAGGGTTTCCGGATCGCGATGGGCGTGCTGGACGCCGGCCGCATCGGCATCGCATCGCAGGCCATCGGCATTGCCCGCGCCGCGTATGAGGCAACCCTGGAGTACGTGAAGGAGCGCAAAGCTTTCGGCGCCCCCATCGGCACCTTCCAGATGACCCAGGCGAAGATCGCCGACATGAAGTGCAAGCTGGACGCGGCCCTGCTGCTGACCCTGCGTGCGGCGTGGGTGAAGGGCGAAGGCAAGCGCTTCAGCAACGAGGCGGCGATCGCCAAGCTGACGGCATCCGAAGCAGCCATGTGGATCACCCACCAGGCGGTACAGATCCACGGGGGCATGGGGTATTCAAAGGAGATGCCGCTGGAGCGTTATTTCCGTGATGCCAAGATCACCGAAATCTACGAGGGCACCTCGGAAATCCAGCGCCTGGTCATCGCCCGCAACGAAACCGGATTGCGCTGAGGCGCTCTGCCGGGCCTGCCCGGCAGCAGGAAACAGAAAGGCCCCGGATTCCTCCGGGGCCTTTTTGCATCCGGGGTGACGACCAACGGTCGTCACCTGGGCCGAATCAACGGTCCGGACGGTGTGCTCCGCCGGCTTCGTTCTGGCGCTCGACGAACTCCCTGGACGGCTCGTCCAGCTTGTCGCCCAGCATGCGACGTACCACCACGAAGAACACCGGGATCATCAGCAGGCCCAGCAGCGTGGCGAACAGCATGCCGCCGATCACGCCGGTGCCGATGGCATGACGCGAATTGGCGCCGGCACCGGTGGAGATGGCCATCGGGATCACGCCCATGATGAACGCGAAGGAGGTCATCAGGATGGGCCGGAAACGCAGGCGCGCCGCTTCGATGGTGGCATCGCGCAGGGTCCTGCCGGCGGCACGCTGCTCCACGGCGAACTCGACGATCAGGATCGCATTCTTGGCCGCCAGGCCGATCACCGTGATCAGGCCGATCTTGAAGAACAGATCGTTCGGCAGCCCGCGCAGCAGCGACAGCGACAGCGCGCCCAGCACGCCCAGTGGCACCACCAGCAGCACCGCCACCGGGATGGACCAGCTCTCATACAGCGCCGCCAGGCACAGGAACACCACCACGATGGACAGCACCAGCAGCAGCGTGGCCGCGTTGCCGGCCAGGATTTCCTGGTAGGACATGCCCGACCAGTCGTAGCCGAAGCCGGCCGGCAGGTCGTTGCTGACGATATCCTCCATCGCCGTCATCGCCTCGCCGGAACTGCGTCCGGGCGCCTGCGAACCGACGATGTTGATCGCCGAATAGCCGTTGTAGCGGCTCAACGAAGGCGGCGCGGATACCCACTGCGACTTCACCACGGTGCTCAGCGGCACCATCGTGTTGGTGCCGTCGGCATTGGTGGTCAGGGTGGACGGGCTGTAGAAGCTCTTCAGCGATTCCTCGCCGGTGCGGTACGGCGCATCGGCCTGCATCGTCACCCGCTTGATGCGGCCCTCGCTGAAGAAGTCGTTGACATACACCGGAGCCAGCATCAGCTGGATGGTGCTGTACACGTCCGAGACCGACATGCCCATCGCCTGCGCCTGCACGCGGTCTACGTGCAGCGCCAGCTGCGGCGCGTTCTCCAGACCGTTCGGGCGTACGCCGACCAGCGTATCGCTCTTCTGTGCGGCCGCGCCCAGCAGGATGTTGCGCGCATTGGTCAGCTGATCGAAGCCAGCGCCGGCACGGTCCTGCAGCCACATGTCGAAACCACCGAACTGGCCCAGGCCCTGCACGGTGGGCAGGTTGACCACGAAGATCTGCGCTTCCTTGATGCCGTAGAACGCGCCGTTCATGTTCTGGATGAAATCCGGAACGGTGATATCACGGTCGGCCCAGGGCTTGAGGCGGATGAATCCCATGCCGACGTTCTCGCCCGAGCCCACGAAGCTGAAACCGGCAACCTGCAGCATGCCCTCGAAGCCTTCCTGCTGCTGCAGGATGCCACGCATCTGCGCGAACACCTCGTTGGTCTGGCCCTTGCTGGCACCCGGCGGCAGCTGCACGATGGCCAATGCGTAGCCCTGGTCTTCCTCGGGCAGGAAGCTGCCCGGCATGCGCGTGAACAGGAAGGCGCACAGGGCCGACAGCACCACGAACAGGATCATCCAGCGCGGGGCATGGCGCACCGCCGAGCCGATGTGGCCCACGTAGGTGTTGCTGATGCGGTCGTAATACTTGTTGAAGGTGCGGTAGACGATGTTCGGGTTGTCGTTGTGCGTGGGCTTCAGGAACGTGGCGCACAGTGCCGGGGTGAATCCCAGCGCCAGGAACGCGGAGAACGCCATCGAGATGGCGATGGTCAGCGCGAACTGCTTGTAGATCTCGCCGGCCGCTCCGCCCTGCAGGGCCGACGGGATGAACACCGCCGCCAGCACCACGGTGATGGCCACCACCGCGCCGGTGATCTGGGTCATCGCCTTCTGCGTGGCCTGCTTGGGCGGCAGGTGCTCTTCGCTCATGATGCGCTCGACGTTCTCGATCACGACGATGGCGTCATCGACCACGATGCCGATGGCGAGCACCATCGCGAACAAGGTCAGCTGGTTGATCGTGAAGCCGATCATCCACATGCCCAGGAACGTGCCCAGCAGCGCCACCGGGATGACCAGCGTGGGAATCAGCGTGGCACGGAAGTTCTGCAGGAAGATCAGCATCACCAGGAACACCAGCAACACGGCTTCGAACAGCGTCTTGACCACTTCCTCGATGGAGATCTTCACGAAGGTGGTGCTGTCGTACGGCGAGAACCAGCTGACGCCGGCCGGGAAGCTGGGTTGCAGCTCGTCCATCTTCGCGCGCACCGCTTCGGCCACGTTCAGGGCGTTCGCGCCCGGCAGCAGCTGGATGGCGAAGGCGCCGGTCGGCTTGCCGTTGTACTGGGTGTCGAAGCCGTAGTTGTTGGCGCCGAAGGCCACACGTGCGATGTCCTTCAGGATCACCCGCGAGCCGTCGGCATTGGCGCGCAGGATGATGTTCTCGAATTCTTCAGGGGTGCTGAAACGTCCTTCGGCGGACACCGTGGCCGTGAAGCGCTGGTCTTCCGGGGCCGGATCCGAGCCGAGCGAACCGGCGGCGAACTGCACGTTCTGGGCGCGCACCGCTGCCAGTACCTGGCTGGCGGACAGCCCATAGCCCTGCATCTTCTCCGGGTTCAGCCAGATGTTCATGGCGTACTCGGAGCCGAACTGCTGGGTGCTGCCGACGCCGGGAATGCGCGACACCTGGTCGAGCACGCGCGAACCGACGATGTCGTTCAGCGCATCGCGGCTGATGGCCGCCGAATCGGACTGCAGCGCCACCACCATCAGGAAGCCGGCGTTGGCCTTGGCCACCACCACGCCCTGCTGGGTCACCTCCGAAGGCAGCCGCGGCGTGGCCAGCGATACCTTGTTCTGCACCTGCACCTGGGCGATGTCCGGGTCGG